>Ga0066256_1000231_pt1 | contig 228770 bp, 195 predicted proteins | sample ThiBio_1000_biof_FD_87107 | JGI IMG/M metagenome (GOLD analysis project Ga0066256, IMG submission 87107) | Wastewater bioreactor microbial communities from Cape Town, South Africa - Thiocy_expt_1000_biof (version 2) | ecosystem: Engineered > Bioreactor > Thiocyanate-remediating >...
CATTATTCACTGGTTATTTCACAGAGGTACACGAAGGCTACACAAAGAGCCACAAAGAATAATAAATCGCTCTGTGTAACTTTGTGCATGCTTTGTGGCTCTTTGTGTAGCAAATCCTGTTTCGCCGATGCGAACACCGGAATTGGTGTCAGGAAATATATCAGGGGTTATTTAAAAATAACTTCGGGCATGCCCAATACGCAGAATGGAACACGGATAAAACGGATATGGCGGATATTTACGGAATGTATCGGTGTTTATCAGTATCATCAGTGTATTCCGTGTGCTATTCTATAAAAAGTATTTGTTGTAATGCCAAATCATTATACACACGGTGCAACGCAGGAAACCTGATTTTCAATTCATCCATAATGATGTCATTATAAAGCACGAGGCATCTACCGTAGCGCTGTTGTACCTACATACGAAAATTCGAAATGCACCCGATAAATGAGGCTGATAGCGCTCTTATGCCAATACCAAATCCGGCAGTTCAGGTTTAGTACAGCGCTATACTTTTTTAATATTTACTATAAACCCTACACCATATACATTGTTTATACTAACGACATCAGACGCGGCAAGCAATTTTCGTAATCTTGAAATAAAAACATCCAGGCTTCTGCCGAGAAAATAATCATTCTCACCCCATAGCTGTGTTAGTATTTCTTCTCTTTTTAACACTTTATCAGATCTCAATAAAAGATATTCCAGCAGCTCTGCTTCACGCCGGGTAAGGAATACAGGAGCATTGCTGCCAATTTTTAGTTGCAGGGCATCTTTGTTATAAAACACATCTCCAACCACAATAGTATTAGCCGAAACAGTTGACATTCCGGAACCTTTCCGCCGGATTATATTTTGAATGCGCAACACCAGTTCATCAATATCGAAAGGTTTGGTAACGTAATCGTCAGCGCCGATTTTCAAACCATATAGCTTATCTGCTTTTTCATTGCGTGCAGTAAGAAAAAGGAAAGGAATGTCCGGCGATATTTTTAAAATACGGCCGGCGAGTTCAAATCCATCCATTTCCGGCAAACCGATATCTAGTATAACAATGCTGTAATCACCGGAATTTAATTTGAAATTATCAAGCGCATCTCTTCCGTGTTTAACCCACAACACGTCGAAATCCATAACCTCAAGATATTGTTTTACAACATTGCCAAGATCATGCTCATCTTCAACAAACAGTATTCGATCTTTCATATAATTTGCTTATACAGGAATGGTGATAATAAAAGCAGATCCTTCTCCGGGGTTACTCTTTACAAACAAATCCCAGCCATGCGCGTCAGCACTTTGTTTCACATAATATAACCCCAACCCTAAACCGGATATTTCTTCTACATCACCAATTTTGCTCCGGTAAAATTTTTTAAAAATATTTTTTTTTGTTTCTTCTGTCATTCCAACACCATTGTCTCTTATAGTAATTTGTATATATTTCTTCGTACTGGTGGTAGACACAGTGATTTCTTTTATCTGGTTATCATTATACTTTATTCCATTATCCATAATGTTCAGCAGCATAGTGGTAAAATAAAACCTGTCCAGGATAACAGTATCGTTTTGAGCCTCTTTGTACAAATTCAGCTTTACTTCTTTGTCAACCAGGTTTAAGCGGTAGTCCAGCAATATCTCATCGAGCAGGTTGTGAAGCGAATATTGTTCTTTTTGCAGTGTGAGATCATTAAGCGTGGTAAGATCAAGCACCTGTCCCACCAGTTTTTGCAATCGTCCTGCCTGTCTTTGAATAATACCCGATAAAGCATGAATATTTTCTTTCTTCCCGATAATTTTATCGTTCTGCAAGCTCCGGTTGGCAACTGTTATTGCTGTGATAGGCGTATTAAATTCGTGGGTAATGCTGTTAATAAAATCGGTTTTCATTTCAGAAAGATGCTTTTGCCTGATCCAGTTCCTGAATGTTATGTAAAACATAGCAACAATAATGAGCAATGATATAAGGGACAATGTAAGTACTGGCATCATTTTACTAAAGACCTCATGCACGCGGTTGTGCGTATCAACATATAAAGCAAAAACAATTTTATATGTTCGCGGTATTGGTATGCTTACCGATAATCCTGTTGTACGGTTCTGCATATTGACGGTTTTCAAATTTCCTCCAATTCTTATACCTTCCGGGTGCTGATATTCAGCATGTATCAGGTTATATTTTTGCTTCTTATTATACAGGGAAATATAATTGCCGTTTTCAAGCGACAGATCTAATGATTCAATCACTAACGCGTACTCAAGTGAATCCGCAATCTTTTTTTGACGTTTATAATTTGCAAGAATAGTTTCAAGGGTCTCATGCTCCCGAAGTACAGCGAAGATACTGTCACATACTTCTTGCTTTTCTGTTTCAAACGAAGCCCTGTCGTGTTTATACAATTCTTCAAGCCTGGGTATATTCCGGTTAAGTAATGTGTCAATTATACGTTGCCCGCCGGGAAACAACTTGTCATTGGTAATTATTTTAGAATAGTATTCATTGATGGAAGACTTTTCTGCAAAACGATATCGTTCATTTTCCAACTGGTAAGTATTGAAAATAAGAAATACCTGTACAGCAGAAAGTATGGCAAAACTTATTACAGCAATTATCCGGTACGTTAGAATTGAATATTTCATCGCATTAAAACCGCGCTACTTTAATAACAAAGCTATTGAACTGCTGAACTACACCAGCCAATATTTTTATTTGTCTATAAATTTTGAAAGTACGTCGAATAATAATAATACTTCTGCTCATTTAATTTCTGTTAACATTTGATTTGATTTTCATTGACAAGTTAACGCATGCCCTTTCATTAACTTTATTATAACAAACTGCCTAAACGATTAACTGACCAAAACTACGCTGTATGAACAGATATTTCTATTTAAATCTGCCGGAGCATGTTCCATGCACTTCACGTATGTCTGTTAGTTCCGTAGGCATTAATCAGCATCATTACTCAATCATTTATTACGGGTTTATTTTATAAAATCGGTTTGCGCATTCACAGAATGAGTAAGCACGATTGTAAGAATTTTCACAATTATTATCAACACATATGCAGAAACGATTACAAACATTCATTTCTCTTTTAGTTTTATTGTTATGCTGTTTACAAGGTTTTTCTCAAACAAAAAGAATCAGTGGTGTAGTAAAAGACGCCACCAATGGAACTTTGCTATCAGGAGCAACAATTAATGTAAAAGGAAAGGAAACCTCAACACAATCAAATGCCAATGGTGAATTTTCTATTGAAGCAAATATTGGAGATTCACTTGTATTTTCATTTGTAGGTAAAAAAATTATCACCCAGGTAGTTACTCAAAAAAATATCCTGGAAATTATGCTGGTGGACGATGACAGTCAACTGGGTGAAGTAACGGTAGTTGCGTTTGGTAAGCAAAAAAAATCGAGCCTTGTCAGCGCCATTCAATCGGTAAAGGTTTCAGATTTAAAAACACCGGTAACCAACCTAACCAGTTCTTTTGCAGGAAGGATTCCCGGGGTAATTTCCTATACCCCTACAGGTGAGCCTGGTGCAGATAATGCCACCTTCTTCATCAGGGGAGTAACCACTTTTGGATATAAGACTTCTCCGTTAATATTGATTGATGGCTTTGAGTCAACAACCGATAATCTTGCCCGTATACACCCGAATGATATTGAAAGTTTTTCCATATTAAAAGATGCATCTGCCACTGTGTTGTATGGAGCAAGAGGCGCTAACGGGATTATAATGGTTAATACCAAATCTGGTAAGGAAGGCCCGGTAGCTGTTAACGCCCAGGTTGATGTAAACGTTTCAACACCAACCAGGAAAATTGAAACCTTAGATGGTGTGGATTATATGCGTTTATATAATAGTGCACGTATTTCACGCGATCCTGTTTTGGGCGCTTATTACAGTGAGCAAAAAATTCAGGAAACCGCTAAGGGAGAAAATCCCATGATATATCCCAACGTTAACTGGTATAAAACGCTATTCAACAATTCCACTACCAATACCAAAACCAATCTTAATCTTTCGGGTGGCGGCCAGGTAGCCACTTACTATGTATCTGTTGGGTATGATAAAGAAACCGGTTTATTAAAAGTTGACAATCGCAATAACTTTAATAACAATATTGATATCAACCGTTTTTCTATACGTTCAAATGTTATTTTAAAGCTAACCAAAACAACTACACTCGATACACGTATACAGGGCAGGTTTGAAAGATATAACGGACCATACGAAAGCGCATCTAATATTTTTGGAATGGTGATGAACAGTAACCCTGTTGACTTCCCGGCTGTATATTCGCCGGATTCTGCAAATCTTTATACACAAAATATTTTATTTGGCAATACGTATGTTGCTGGTTCTCTAAAAGCAAACCCTTACGCGGCAATGGTAAGGGGTTATGAAGACAGGAATGAGAATACGATTACTGCCCAGGCAACACTGATGCAGGATTTGAAATTTATAACCAGGGGTTTAAAATTCCAGGGAAGAGTGTCGGCTACTACCTGGAGTAAATATTCCAGCAGGCGCACATACAGTCCTTTCTACTACGACCTTGAATCTTATAACCAGATCACAGGTGAGTACAAGCTTTTCCCACTGAATCAAACAAGCGGTTCTGCATATTTGGGAAATGTTGAACCAGGGCGTGATGCCAATGCAGATTTTTATACCGAAGCCCGCCTGAACTGGGACAGAAGATTTGACAGGCATAGTGTTGGCGTAATGGCTGTGGGTATGATGCAGGAAAAATTATTAACTGCCGGTAACAGTAACTCTATTTATGAAACGCTGCCCGAAAGAAATATGGGCGTATCTGGCAGGATTACTTACGACTACGATAACCGCTACTTTTTTGAACACGCATTTGGTTACAATGGTTCTGAGAAGTTTTCCGGAAATGCAAGGTATGGCTACTTTCCATCGCTCGGCGTTGGCTGGATGATCTCTAATGAACCATACTGGAAAATGTCGCCTAATATTATCAGTTCTTTAAAATTAAGGGCTACATGGGGTTTGGTAGGTAATGATGCGATTTCTGACCGCTCAGGCCGATTCTTTTATCTGTCTGATATAAGCCTGGGTGGCAGGGCTTACCGTTGGGGTTCTTCCTTCATGAATGCCTATGACGGCTATAGAATTAACCGTTATGCCAATGCTGACATTACCTGGGAAATTTCAGAAAAATGGAATTTTGGTACTGATATCAACTTTTTTAATGACGCCTTAAAAATTCAGGCTGATTTTTATAAAGATATCCGTTCTAATATCTATATGGTTCGCGAAAATTTTCCTGCAACTGCTGGCCTGGAAGCTGCCATCAGCGGAAATGTGGGTAAGGTGGAATCAAAAGGTTTTGAAGCTTCTGCCGATTATCAACACTCTTTCAGCAAAAATTTATGGTTAAGCGGCAGGGTAAATTTTACCTACGCAACCAACAAGTATGTAGAGCTTGATGAAAAGGATTATCCTGATGCTTATTTAAAAAGAATAGGGCATAATATAAATCAACAATGGGGATTAGTGGCTGAAAGATTGTTTGTTGATGAAAAAGAAATTGAAAATTCTCCTTACCAGGATTTTGGAAGATATATGGCCGGTGATATTAAATACAAGGATATTAATGGTGATGGGGTGATTAACGGGAATGACGCTGTACCCATGGGATATCCTACAGTACCGGAAGTACAGTATGGATTCGGGTTGTCTGCAGGATATAAAGATTTTGATTTATCATTTTTCTTCCAGGGTAATGCAAGAGTATCTTTCTTCATTAACGCAGGCGTTGGCGGCGGAGATGAAAATAATGAAGGGATCGCTCCTTTTGCCGGCAGGAGAAATGCGCTTGCTATCATAGCTAATGATTACTGGAGTGAAACCAATCCTGACGTACATGCTTTTTGGCCAAGGTTATCAACAGATCCGTTGGATAATAATACTAAGCAATCATCATGGTGGCTGAGAGATGCCTCATTTCTCAGGTTGAAAAGCCTGGAAGCAGGTTATAGTCCCAAATGGGCAAAAAACATGGGGTTAAAACAGGGTACCAGGATTTATGTGAGCACGGTTAACCTGTTTGTGTTGAGTTCATTTAAGCTCTGGGATCCGGAAATGGGCCGCGTAGGACTTGGATACCCTCCCAATAAAAGATACAATATAGGTATCCAGATTGCACTGTAATAAAGTATCTGATAAAAGCGAATCAATAAAGCAGAAATTAAAGAAATTACAATGACACATAAAAGAATACTCATTATTATTATCGGGCTTGCGGCGGTGTTTTCTTCCTGCAAAAAATACCTGGATGTTGTGCCGGATAATACACTGAAGCTGGAAAATATTTTTGACCTGAAAAAAGACGCCTGGAATGCATTGGCGGCAGCATACTCCTATATTCCACAAGATGATCAAACACATGTAACTACCTGGACACTGGGTGATGAATGGGTTGGCAGGCTTGATTTGAACGACAATGCAGGAAACCTCAGAGCTATGCGTATTATGCGGGGGCTTCAATCAGTAACATCACCGCAGTTAGGCCTTTGGTCTGGCACTGAAGGCGGTAAAGCATTATACCAGGGTATACGCCAAACCGATATTTTCCTTGCAAATATTGATAAGGTAAGAGATATGTCTGACCAGGAAAAAGCCGATTGGAAAGCGCAGGTAAAATTCCTGAAGGCATATTATTCATTTTTACTCATTCGTCAGTACGGCCCTATTGTAATTTCGGAAAATGTAATTACACCGGAATCAGGGAAAGATGAATTGTTTCTCCCCCGTACTAAAGTGGAGGATTGTTTCAATTATGTTCTTAACCTGATGAATGAAGCCATTCCTGATTTAAAAGAACGTGCCGGCGAAAATGATTTAGGTCAAATAGACCAGGTAGCAGCTAAAGCCATCAAGGCCAGGGTATTGTTTTACAGAGCCAGCCCTTTCTACAATGGTAACCAGGAATATTTTGGTGACTTTTATGATGCTGACGGCGAGCCTTTTTTTCCTTTGCAGTATAACAAGGAAAAATGGAAAGAGGCGATTGATGCCATTAATGAATCGCTTACGCTTTGTGCGGCAAATGGTATAAAGCTGTATACTTTTGATAAAGAGCCCTATCTGTATGACAGGGGTGACTACCAGGCAAACACGGCCAATATGAAAACCTTGTATGATCTGCGCATGGTAATTTGCGACCCATGGAATTCCGAAGTTGTTTGGGGATACTCTAACCTTAATTATTATAACGAGGGCGAATTAGCACATTCTTCAAATATAAGATTGCCGTCGGGGTATGGTGATGGCGTGGTTAACACTGCTTCTTATTCCTGGCAATGGATGGCTGCCACTTACGCAATGGCAGAGCGCTACTATTCAAAAAATGGTTTACCTATAGACGAAGATTTAACCTACGATTACAGCGGAAGATTGAATATTGTTACAACACCCGGAGCAGCCGAACCTGCATATGAAAGTATGAGGGGAATTTTGCAGCCGGGTGCAGAAACCGTTAGTCTTTACCTGAATCGTGAACCCCGTTTTTATGCCAACCTTGGTATTACAGCAGGTTACTGGAGAGCGCATACCGTTCGTATAAACACCATGATGTTTGCCGGTAAAGATGGAGGATACAATTCATCTCAACATTCAACAGATTTTTTGTGTACAGGTATAGGTGTTCAAAAATTTGTACATCCTGAATCTCAGTCAGGGGCGTGGCAAAGAACTATCAAATACCCTTACCCGCTTATGCGTATGGCAGATTTATATTTAATGAAAGCAGAGGCTCTGAATGAATATAAAGATGCCCCAGACGCAGAGGTATATGATGCCATTAATTTGGTTCGCAGAAGAGCCGGCATACCTGATGTAGAACAGGTTTGGAGCGATGGATCGATAGCAAAAACTGTTAACAAACACCGTACTAAAGAAGGTATGAGAGATATTATATTACAGGAAAGAGGCGTGGAGCTGGCATTTGAAGGAAGTCATTTCTGGGATATGCTCAGACATAAAAGAGCGCCATCTTCTTTCTCTTCTCCCGTATGGGGATGGACACACACCGGCACCACCGCACAGTCTTTCTTTAATCTTGAAGTAAAACAATCACGTCGTTTCACTATTACAGATTGCCTGTGGCCCATTGATCTTAATGAAATGAATACCAATGGAAAATTAATTCAAAACCCGGGCTGGTAAAAAAATCATTCATTGTTAATACATTCAATCAATATGAATACAAAAAAATATTTTCACTTATTAACTGCTGTTATACTCTTAATTGCAGCATGTAAGGAAAAAGAAAGATTTTCGCCTAATAGTAGTGATAAAACGCCCCCTGGCCAGGTTTCTAAAATAACATACACAGCACTTTACGGTGGCGCCAGATTATACTTTACAGCTCCTGATGATGAAGATCTGCTGAGCATTGAAGCGGTATACACCAATTCAAAAGGACAGCCATTTACTTTCGCGGTATCGTATTTTTCTGATTCGCTTGATGTGTACGGACTGGCAGATACAACAGGAACAGATATAAAGGTATTTGCTGTTGACAGAGCCGGTAACCGTTCTGCGCCTGCAGATGTTAACGTTAAGCCATTGCAGCCTGCCTTTACAAGAGTGGCAGAATCAATTGTAGTTAAACCGGGCTTTAGTTCATTTATTCTTGACTGGACAAATGAGCTGGAACAAAACATTAACGTATATGTTGATTTCAGCTATACAGAAAACGGGGAGCAAAAATCATACAGTTCGGTATTCTCTTCAAACCTGGCAACAGACAGGAGGTTTATTAATGATCTTTATCTTGGACCCAGCTCACCTGTAAGCGTTAAAGTAAGAGTTGAAGATACTTATGGTAATGTAACCCCTGATATTGATAAAGGACAAATCACTTTATATGAAGATTCTAAAATATCTAAAGCAAACTGGGTATTGCCAAATCCCAATGATACTATTGCAGGTGTGCCTATGTGCTTTGGTGATGGTTTAGAAGGAAGAAACAGGTATGTGATTGATGATATTATTGACCGTGGCGATAATTTAAACTTCATGCATACCAACAGCAGGGGACGCACAGGAAAAAGTGCTGATGGCAATATGCCGTGGAACTTCATTATTGACCTGGGCGATTATTACGATCTGAGCCGGATAGTAACCGTGCAGCGTCACTCAGGAGGTATTGCAAATATTTCAAGAGGACAATACTATCAGTCTGAAAATGTTGGTATCTATAACATTTATATTTTAAATGAAGACAGCAATGAATGGGAGCAAATTACACAACATAAAATTCCTGTGCCGGTTGGATTAAGTGAATTGGAGTTTGTAAAATATGGCGAAGCCGGCGACATGGCTTATATGTATCCTGATGAACCGAAATACACAAAGAAAACACGATGGGTCAGATACGAAGCTGTAAAAGGATTTTCTGGTAACTATACGCTCGATGATGCGAACTGTTTATCAGAAATAACCCTGTACGGCAAAAAAAGCAATCCATAACATAAGCATTTAAAGCACTACTTACATTATGCAAAATAAACTTGTTTCATTTTTGATCTTTGTTGCCTTTTTGCTTAGCTCCTGCAGCAAAATGTACGACAACATACAACAATACGCCGATGAGCAGGTATATCCTGCCAAGTATGATACCATTGTCGGCTATATAGGATATGAACGCGTGGAAATAGAACTGATGAAAGCAGGTCGTATCCCGTCGCATGAAATAAAGCTCGGGAAAGCTAAAAAAACCATCGTTGAATACGACGACCAGAAAATCATTATAGATTCACTGGTATCATGGGTGAATGTTACCGGGCTTACCCAGCCTAAATTATACAGGTTTAATGTTTATACTATTGATGAACATGATAATAAATCTGTGCCGCAGGAAATAGCGCTGATACCTTATACTGAAACAGATTTTCAATCACTGGCAATATCTTCTCCTAAAATAATGGCCTCTCCAACGGCTGCTGTTATTGAATGGCCAAATGGATTGTCTTCTACATTGCTCGATTACCAGGGCCTTTCTTATGAGTATACTGATAAAGATAACGAAGTGAGAAAAGGAATACGGGAAGAGAACCCGAGGTTTGTGATTGCTAACCTCAGTCCTTCGCAGGAAGTTACTGTAAATGTAACGTACAAAGTGATCCCTAAAATCAATAACAATCCTATTATTGATACGCTGGATTTAATGATACCTATTTCACTCACAATGCCAACGGAAACAACACCGTTTTCGCCGGCAGAAAGAACAATATTAGAAACAAATGGTGTAACAGAATTTACAACTGCAGGTGTATCAGGCTTTACAAAACTTACTTACCCTGTGCACGCTAATTCGCTCCAGGATATCTTTTATTTTTCTAACCTGAAAGAACTTGATCTTACAGGCGGCACAATGTTCACTTTACCTGCTTTAACGTACAACGGAAACGGAGCGCAAAGCACAGTAGGCGGGGGCAGCTATGATACCTACCTGGCAAAAGTGAGTGATATAACATCGTCTGATATGCAGGCGCTGAAAGATTTACTTGAACTTGGGTTATTGGAAAAAGTAAAATACGTACCTCATTCAATGGGGCTTGACGAATTGCTTGCTCCTTATGTATCAACCGGTATTGTTGAGCTGGTAGATACGCCGGATGATGTGCTTATTGACCCGGTAAGATTTTCCGTTAACGGTGTTGTGCAGGATAATGCGTGGAAAACAAATATTACCTATCCTGCAACTGATGCGCCAAATGCCGCCGGATTAAATAACATAATAAAAGCAGTGCTGGCAGCAAAAAATGCAACCCTGGTTATTGCATTACCTAAAGAATACAGGTTTAATGTAAAAGAATATAATTACCTCAAATTTAAAGTATATGCTCCGGCAAAATCTACATTTGCCAGCCCTTATGAACCATACCAGCGTTTATGGCCCCGTATCATGAATTATATGTGGTCTTTCAGCGGCAATTCAAATTTTGGCCAGGAGTACTGGGACTACAGTGCAGATAATTTTAAGATTGCTGATGCCAATTTGCAGAAATGGACAGATGTTACCATTGATTTATCACCAGCGCTGGAAAAGCATAACAGAGTTTTTCTTTTAAATATAGGCGGCGAGCCGAGTCTTACCTTTGATGCCGGTTCTAACATTACGTATTATTTCTCTGATTTCAGATTTTCAAAGCATTAAAAGCTATTAAGATAGCTATCAAAAAAGTATAGTTGAGATATGGTCTTAACTATACTTTTTTTTGATCAATATTTTTTTGACTTTGCCGGATTAAAACAGTATGGCAGATAAGCCTTTTTACAAGCAGCAGCTCTTTTAAATTGTTTCAGCATTTTTTTATTGCGATGATTACCAACCAAACTACAAGTCCTATAAGTAATATTTGGTTGATTAAAATGTCATACCTCCTTTTAGAAATGTGATGTTGGGGATATTCAATCTCCCATTTCCCTTTTTCCGCAAAGGTTGCAAGTAGTGTCGGTGTTACAGAAATTCTTTTTACTTTTTTATATGGTGGACTAAAGAATAACCCGCCAATACTATTCCAGCCGCCTTCTTCGTCTGTGTGAAAATACCATAGATAATTTGTCATATCTACTGAATAAGTCTTTGCGTAACTGTCAATTAATTCATGAAAATCATCGCCACAAGTCCCATCATTAAAAATGTCTGTGTCGGCTGTAATGTTGTTTGAGCCAGTACAATTTTCAACAAATTTTATGAGGTCTTTGGGTGTCGGCATTTTAGACAATTATCTGTCTGTGATAGTATTAAAAAGTCAGCAGCCAACTTTACGTTTCAAGTAAATTAATATTCCTATTAATGCTCCTAAGACTAATAGAGATATTGATATTTTATTAATCGTGTCAGCAGGGATATGATGACTACTAGCTATCATCATTAACCCAAATAGAACGGTTGCTATAACAAACAGGGCAAGAATAATCAACAAAATATTTATTAATACTCTCATTTTAAAAGTGTCTGGCTGTCACTCAACATTGCTGCCAACGTCCAGCTGCTTTGCGTTCGGCAGGGCATTTAAAAAACGTCCAGCCTGGAACTACTGCCGGTGTAAGTTACAAGAGTTGAAAATATGTTTTACTGTTCATTAGTACTCGGCCAGCCGGATATGTAGCTGATAGCAGTACTGTCGGTGAGATGTTATTCGTCACCCTCTGCTGACGCAAAACTGGCTGTGTGTGCCCCGAATGATGAATATAGTTTTTTTTAGAAGAAGCCAGAGAGTGCAAGTCTCTTATGAGTGGGATTAACACCCCAAATCATTAGTAAGCCGCAAGGGTGATGGCAGCGATGCCATATCTGAAGTAAGCGGGACTACAACTGCCTGTACTGACGAACAGGAACTGCATAAGAGGCATAATGGATTTGGATAAGTATGCACATCAATACAAAGTCCTGAAAGAACAGGTGGTTCATTATGTAGATGCAGCAGCGATAGGCAGAAGGCTATTGATCTTACCAGGGGAGGTCTCCCTGTTTGTTTAAGCGAAGGGAGAAGTCAGCAGAGACCATAGTATCAGCGGACACGAGCCATGCCCTGCGGGAATAACATGGAGGACTCACGAAGCTGTGAAGGGTTGAACATTAAGTTGCTTCCAATGCTGTAAGGAGGTTCAGTTTAAAAGCTGCCAGCCTTAGGGGCAAAAGAGCAGCAGGAAGAAAAGCCCACAACTTAATGAACTGCTGTACCTGCCTGCCAGTAGGCAAGTACGAGGTTCGTACGTACAGTGGTGTGAGAGGTGCACCTCATCGCCTACAAGCAGTGAGGCCGCTTACTCGATTATATGCCGCTTTTCTATCATTGTCGTTATTTTGTTTCATTGTAAAGTTGTCCTGTGTTGGTCTGCTAAACAAGGTTCTGCATAACCAATTATTTCGTTTTGTTCTAAGTCGTCAAGTTTTTGTTTTATGAATTTATAGTCAATTAAAGCTGGAATTTCCATTGAGAAATATCCGTCATTTACTTTTTCAGAAACACAACCAAGTTCTTCAAATGTTTTGCGAATTGTATTTATGTCTTTTGATTTGTCCATAAGCACAACTTGTATTGTTGAGTTACCTGAAAATTCAACGGTTTTTCTGTATGTCAGCATTTGTTGTTGTTCGTCAAATTCTGCAAAAATAATGTCGTCCGAAGCGACAAGTGGTGCGTAGAACGGAATATTGTCAAGCTTGTAAAGTCCTTTGTTTCTGTCAACTGTTGTAGCCCACATTGTTTCAACCATTTCTTCGTCAAAAATGTCGCTATGAAACTGAAACAGTATTTTTACATTGTCGTCTTGCATTGTTATTCTGTTATTATTTGAAATTCGTCTGTGTTTTCAATTCTTGCAAGTTCAGTTCCAAATGGAAGGTTTAAATAAGGAATGATTGCTCTGTCATAATTTGCGATTGTATTCACGTTATAAATCATTGTATTGTTCGAGTCGTCAACATATTCTTGACTTTCTGTCCCTGAAAAAAAACGCCAACCGCTGTCCAATTTTTCGTCTGGCTCTTCACGATACATATAACCAACTTTCATTCCGTCTACAGTAATTTTGTCTGTCGCAAAACAACCGCCCATTGGTGGAACTAAGTCAACAAATTCGTCAGCTTTTATTTTAAAGTTTTTCGTTGTCATTTCTTTGTTGTTCGTCTCTTGTTACGGGGTCGCTCTAAGCTGACCGCTAACACATAGAAAAGTATCCGCAAAGCCCCTTGGTAAAGCCCTGCCCTTAAAGCATGTTACGGGGCTTTGTGGTATACTTTTGAGTTGGCCGACATCGCCGTAATGTTGCCATTAGGGAGAAAGTATCAGTTTTTAGCTTTTCTTGTGGTTGTTGCCTGGTTTTGTTTTTTAGTCTTTGCCGCTCGGCACTGCTTTATCGGAGGAGCAGCTACCGGCTGGCGTCTCTAAAATACGTTTTTATTACTGTTTTGGTTACAAAATAAAATCACCCCGGAATTATTCCGGGGTGATTTCTTATAATTAAACGTGAAACACGAATGCGGGCGAATAGACTGAGCAGGCCATTATTTTTCAACCCATTCAACACCTGTGTCCTGCCAGCTCCTGCTTTTGGCAGATGCAATAACCGCTTCGCATACTTTTTGCGTTTCGTATGCATCGCGGAAATTAGGATGGCATTCCGTTCCTTCCTGTAAAGATTTCAGGAAATCTGCTACCTGGTGAATGAAGCTGTGTTCGTAACCAATGATCAAACCCGGTACCCACCAGTTGCCCATATAAGGCTGGTCGCCATCAGTAACTAATATAGAACGCCAGCCGCGCACGGTGCCATCATCGCCATGATCAAAATATTCAAGACGGTTAAGATCGTGGAGATCCCAACGCAGTGATCCTTTTTCACCATTGATTTCAAAAGTATACAGGGCCTTGTGACCACGTGCATAACGTGTTGACTCAAACAAGCCTAAAGATCCATTCTCAAAATGACAATGGAAAATACAGGCATCGTCAATGCCCACTTTTTCAACCTTGCCGGTTAGCTGGTGAAATCTTTCTTTGATGAAAGTTTCAGTAACAGCAGAAACATCTTTAATACCACCGTTTAACCACATGGCGGTATCAATACAATGCGCCAGTAAATCGCCGGTTACACCGGAGCCTGCGGCTTCTGCATCAAGTCTCCAGGCAGCAGTACCGCCCTGTGGCACATCAGCGCTGATCGTCCAGTCCTGCAAAAAATTAGCGCGGTAATGAAATATTTTTCCAAGCTTGCCGCTGTCAATAATTTGTTTTGCCAGCGTAACAGCCGGTAAGCGGCGGTAGTTATACCAAACGGTATTTTTTACTTTTGCTTTTTCTACTGCATCCACCATTGGTTTTGCTTCTGCCAGCGTGCGTGCCAGTGGTTTTTCGCATAAGATCATTTTGCCTGCATTGGCTGCTGCAATAGCAATTTCTGCATGCATATCATTGGGCGTACAGATATCCACTGCATCTATATCTTCCCGTGCAATAAGCTTTTTCCAGTCTGTTTCAATAGATTCATATCCCCACTGATCGGCAAATGCCTGCACTTTTTCTTTGTTGCGCGAGCATACTGCTTTTAATACAGGTGTATATTCCAGGTCGGGGAAAAAATTAGGGACCCTGTTGTATCCATTGGAGTGTGTGCGGCCCATAAAGCCGGTGCCTACCAAACCTATGCGTAGTTGTTTTTTATTTGACATAAGCTATTTGAAATTTGAGATTTGAGATTTGAAATTGAACCGGGTTGCAAGTTGCAGGTTTCAGGTTTGCCAAGTTGCAAAAGCATTATGTTTAAATACCTGTAACCTGCAACTTGTAACCTTCTTACCACTAATTCCACCCGTGTGCTTCCCTTACCTTAATCATTACTGCCAGTATATCGTTCCAGGTTTGCTGATTGTGCATTACCGAATTAGGGAACATACAACCATCCCAGCAGATATGGTTGAATCTTTTGGTGAGATTTCCATTTTCATCACGAAGCCAGTAACCGGCGTCTTTTACAATATCCAATCTTCCGTTAGGATCAGTTGCAAGACAGTGACGGCCTGTTTTGTCGTGAGAGCCGGTGCCATGCACGGTACCATCATTTTGTGCGACATGAAAATCTATTGTCCATGGACGAAGCGCTGCAGTTAATTTTTTCAAACCTTCTTCCAATGCTGCACGATCACTCCACTGGAAATTTTCAGGAAGAATGCGATGCCCTGGTTCGTTGTATCCTAACAGGTACAAAAAGGTATGCGACATATCTGCCTGGAAACCGAGGTTGGGGCTGTTTACCGCTTCGAGTGTATCGAGCATGGTGCGCCAGCTATGCATACCTGCCCAGCATATTTCCCCTTCAGCAGCTAATTTCTCACCATGATCGCCTGCTATTTTAGCGGCTTCTTTAAATGTGTCTACTATTAATTTCTGGCTGCCTGCAGGGTCTTTGGAATATTGCTCAGGGCTGCTGGCAGAATCAATACGCACTACACCGTATTTGCGGATGCCTATATCGTTCAGCTTTTGGGCAAACACGCAGCTTTTGCGTACTTCTTCTAAAAATGTTTTACGATCTTCGGCCGTGCCCAGTACTGGTCCGCCCCATATAGGTGCTACCACGCTGCCAATAGCAAGATTATGTTTGGCAACTTTATCGGCCAGTATTTTTGGGCCATCAGGATCATTCAGATCAATGGAAGGGTCAAACAAACCAACATCCACACCGTCGAATTTTATGCCGTTCACTTCTGCTTTAGCAGTGTATTCCAGCATGGTTTCAATCAGTAATGGTGGTTCGGAATCCGGACCTTTACCTACAACGCCAGGCCATGTTGCATTATGCAGTTTGGGAAAATTGTTTTGTGACATATCGTTAGAATTTATTCAGTGAATATTTAGTTACTATTAAAGTTTCAAATCAGGATTAGATGGTCCGAAATGTTTTAAAATAACAATAGGATCAGTTGATGAATAGTTGGTAATAACCACCCCTTCCTTTGCCGCCTGTTCGCTTACAAAAAACTCATCGTTGGTTAACTGACCGTAACGTATTAACGCAGGACAATCAATATTCCAAACGCCAAACTTACCATGTCCCTGCATTAAGATAAGCCCATAAGCGGCGCTATCTTTAATGGTAACCGTTGCACCTGGTAATACAGTTAATTCTTTAGCGCTGAAGGCATCTGATTTATAGCAGATCCATGTTTCATAATAACCCTGCGGTTTGGTCTGTTCAAACGGTGTTACCGGTATTGGCGCCATAAACCTGTTTTGGTACTGATTAGGATCAACGTTCAGTTCCCAATCAATTACATCCATCAATGCATCAAAATTGCCTATCTGGTCTGCAGGTGTGCCATTCCATAATAATACTTCAGGTACTATGGCTTCATTCACCAAACTTTGGTACATGGCAAACACGTCAGAGGCTTTTTGCGGTTCGTATGTACACAAGCTGCCAGGTGCGTGCAGCAGTCCCGGAGGCACATCCCAGCCGGTACCGGGTTGCAAACGGTATGCTTGTGAGTAGTTCGTTATTTTATTATCACCTTTGGTAAAGTTCTTTAAACACTCTTTAATCTGGTCTTTGGTTGTACCCGGTGCTATACCCATAAATGTATATGGAAAATCTCCGCCATGGTTATTTACCTGTGGAGGAAAATAATAGGCTTCCGGCTTACCCAGTTGACCAATCAGTGCAGCTTTTTCATCGTTATGGTGAATATGATGCGGCAACGGCCCCATATTATCGAAAAACTTTGAATACATTGGCCAGCTTTCATATGCTGCCCATAAGCGATCGCCAATTAACTGGCCCTTCAATTCGCTTACGGCGTCTCTTAATAATACCTGTTGTGTTTTTCCTCCATCTTCAAATACAATCTGGCTAAGTCCTTCATTTTCTCCTGTAAGAGGTCCGTTTTTTGCAGGGGTGGTAGAAGAAAACCATCTTTCATCTATACCGCCTCGTTCACCACCTAAAACGTAATAATCATCCGGGTGCAGTTTTATTCTTCTGCCCGGCACACAAAATGAACGCGGTACCCAGTTGGGTGCTAAACGCACTATACCCTTTCCCTGGTCAAATGCTTTCTGCGCTAAACTTAATTGTTCCATTGGTTTATTTAATTTGCTTTCGTTGAAATATGTAAAAAATGATTGATTGCTTCTTTGTCGTTCAATACGTTTATTTCGAGGCGATATGTTTTGCTTTCTCCCGGCTCAATAAAAATCAGTTTGTTTTCTGCTCTTGCCTTTGCCTGCCCCATTGGCGGAAGCGTAGCAGGTTCCAAACCGGTAACATATTCTCCCTTGCCCCAATGCTGCCAGTTAATAAGCCAGGGCAATTCTTCTTTGTAAAACTTTAAACTAACAGCAATACCTAAACGATCATTGTATAATCCGCAATAACATTCTCCTTCTTTATGCTTCGCAATATCAATAAAGGCCGCTTCTTCCCCTCTGCCTGCATGGGCATCCAGGGGCGCCGGGCATTTTCTGAAATTATTATATGTGTTAAAAATTTTATTATTCGGTTCTCCTTCACGGGATTGCCATTCGCCATCCCACAATATATCTGTGCCTTCATCAACCAGCGGCCAACCGAAGTTGCAATGATACAACAGCATGTGCGGCGCAGGCTGGTTGCCACGATTGATTACGGTATCGTGTATAGCAATGGTTGCTGAGCCGAGTTTTCCTGAAATTGTTCTCCTTAATTCAAGGTTGGGACCTAAGGCCATGGATTCCTTTACAATGCCGGTAATACTGAAATTAAGCTTTCCGAGCGCCGGATCTGGCTGCAGAATAGATTCGATTTCCGCAGGAAGATTGCTGATCTCTCCATGCAATCCACGCTGGCCATATTCGTCTGACTCAGGCCCACCGGTATGGGAAAGTCCGCAGGTTGTAAGCAAGCCACCACCAAATGTTTTTAACCAATCAATACCCTGGTTGGAAAATGGCTGCGGAGATGTAATACCTCCATGGCTTAACCATGCGAGGTTATGCTGATTAAAAAATGCTTCAGCAATATCCATTCCCCTATCCAAAACAACTTTATAACGAAGCCCGGTTCCGGTATTTATCCATGCAATGCGGGTGCCTCTTGACAGACCATTGTCAAGCACCGAAGTTTCAATGCCACCAATTTGTGTGTGGTTGGAAACCTTATTTTTCCATGCGTGTGACGAACTATTCTTTTCTTCTTTATTATCAAGCATCGTTATCAGTAGATATGAGGTAGTTTTATTATTGCATCGCTCTTTCTGAAATCAAAAATTGAGCGCTCAATATAGCGAATAGATTTGAAAATAAGAGGCAGGAAGCAGCAGGACGGTTAAGTAGTTTTTTTTCATTAAAGGCTGATGGGATGCGGGTTTCATCAAAAAAATCTTGTTTTTATTTTCAAAAATTTCATTCTTTTGTACAGTATATTTTAATTGCTTCATTCTTTTAACGTATGAAGCTTATCCCTTCAACTTTAAAAAAAATAAAATGCTTGCAAAAAATGCATTACCATTTGCTTACTCAGTTTTGATTGGCGCTGTTGTAATAACTACGGCATGTAATTCAGGAAACAGCCAGGGCAATAATGAAACTGCTGCAAACGATTCAGCTTCTGCAGCCGTACAAACGGCAGACGCCGCGGATTTCAAATCTATATTTGATGGAAAAACGCTTGCCGGATGGGAAGGAGATTCTGTACACTGGAGCGTGGAAGACGGTGCGATAGTAGGAACAGTAACGCCTGAAACCTTATTGAAAACAAATACATTTTTGGTTTGGAAAGGTGATGAGCCAAAAGATTTTGAATTAAAAGCAGAATTTAAAATTGCAGCTACCGGCAACAGTGGTATCAATTACAGAAGTGAGATGTTTCCCGGCGTACCTCATGGCATGAAGGGTTACCAGGCAGATATTGATGGGAAAAATACTTATACAGGGCAGAATTATGAAGAAAGAGGCAGAACAACACTTGCATACCGTGGGCAAAAAACTACTATACCAGATGCTCCGGGTCAACCTGAAAGGAATGCGTGGAGCGCAATGGTAGTGGATGGTTCTGTTGGTAATTCGGACTCATTAAAAGCGCTGATCAAGGCTGAAGACTGGAACCAGATACACATAATTGCCAAAGGCAATCATTTGCAGCATTTTGTAAACGGCGCTTTGATGAGTGATGTAACAGATAATGATCCTGCACATAGCAAAGCATCCGGACTTATTGGTGTGCAGGTACATGTTGGCCCGCCTATGACGGTTCGCTACCGCAATATTCAGCTGAAAGAATTGAAATAGGTAAATTATTTGTAAAGCGTAAAAAAGAGAACTAAATCTTAGTTCTCTTTTTTATTAAGATAACTTTATAGGTTTGCTTACTTCATTTAGGTATCTTCGCGCCGGTTTTAAGCGTGTACCCCTTTTGTTAATATCATAATCATTGATGAACGCATAAGGCAATGCTGACTTAAAGAGCTAAAAATATTTGCCTGCATCATGATTATCCTGATCTTCTTTTTTTTACATTGGTATTTGTCTTTGTTTTCCCAAACATTTTACCTGCACAGATATGCAGCGCACAAGATGTTTACGATGAGCCGTTTCTGGGACTCATTCTTCTATTGCTTTTTGTGGATCACGCAAGGGTCTTCCTATCTTAATCCGAGGGCTTACGCAATATTGCACCGTATGCACCATGCCTACAGTGATACAGAAAAAGATCCGCACTCTCCTCATTTTTTTAAAGAGGTGTTCAGTATGATGAAGCATACAGGCTCGGTATATAGCGGTATACTTACCGGCAGAATTCCTGTAGAAAAAAGGTTCGAGAAGAATATCCCTTCTTATCCTGTACTGGATAAAATAGCGGATAGCTGGTTTACAAGGTTTGCTTTTTTAGGTGGTTATATCGCATTTTATATTGCTTTTGCCACGCAATGGTGGATGTATTTACTTTTACCGATACATTTTCTGATGGGTCCTGTACATGGCGCTATCGTTAACTGGGCCGGGCATAAATATGGATACCGGAATTTCAACGAGAGCGATCACTCTAAAAATACATTGGTTTTTGATTTCCTGATGCTGGGAGAATTATTCCAGAACAACCATCACCATGCAGGTTCGCGCCCAAATTTTGCTGCCAAATGGTGGGAAGTTGATCCTGTTTACCCCGTAATGCTTGCATTTGACAAATTACATATTATCCGGCTGGTAAAAATAGAAAGGAAAAGCAGCATGCAAAAGCCAATCCCTAAAAAGGTGAGCCTTCTTGCAGAAGAAGATTATCAGTAAAATCTCCCTAATAAACGATGCTCTACAATTGCTTTTTTCATCTGGCGCGGATTAATTGTTCCCTGTTTTGCATATACAATTTTGCCTCCCGGTTCTACCAATATAGTATAGGGTAAAGCTCCCTGCCATTTAGGATCAATGGCCTCGATCATTTTATATTTATCGTCCTCCGAAAAAATATAATTGGTATTGGATGCCTGCTGGCTTTTAAGAAACTTCAATGCTTTATCTTTTTTGGAAAGATTATCTGCGCTGATGCTTATAAATTCAAAATCTCTTTTCCGGTACATCCGGTTTATGGTGATGAACTCCGGAAATTCAGTTACACACGGACCGCACCATGTTGCCCACACATTAATAAGCCTGAGCTTATCGCTGTTGTTTTGCAGTAGTTCTTTTATGCCTTTCTCATCTATTTCATTCAGCTCAACAGGCTCTTTAGCCCATGCTTCTTTTGCTTTGGTGATCCAGTCGCTTTTTTCAATCCATTTTACCGAGCAGCCAAAAACTTTGGTGGTAGCAGGGTTTATTTCCTGGTTTGAAAGTAATGCTTCAATCGCGTTTTTAGTATCGTGGTTTTTGGGTGTTTTTGCAGGATCTTCAACATCGTCTATACGTCCCTGGTAGCGAAGCTTGCGGCTTTTATCAAATATAAACACATGCGGTGTGGCAACCGGTCCGTAAGCTTTTGCAGCTTCTTCTTTATCCCCATCATACAGGTAAGGAAAATTGAATTCCTTTTCTTTTGCCCGTATTTTCATTTCTTCAAAAGAATCGCTGAGATCAGTATAATCCAGCTCACTTAATGTAATAGATGCCGGGTCGTTGGGCATAATAGCTACAACGGCTACACTTTTATCTGAGTAATCTTTGGTGAGTTTAATAATGCGGTCTTCATAAGCCTGTGCTGTGGGGCAATGGTTGCAGGTGAATATTACAACCAGCACATCTTTATTTTTAAAAGAAGAAAGCGAATAGGTTTTTCCATCAACTGCGGGCAAAGTAAAATCAGGCGCGGATGCACCAATGGCAAGTGTTGGGTGCTCCACAAGTGGATTTGAAAATGCAGCAAAGGAGAACGTGAAAAACAGCGCAGTTGCAAGGGTAATGAAAATTGATTTTTTCATAACCAATAACTTTAGTTATGCTAAAGTTACAACTTGCCCGCTTAAAACAGACTTGTCGCAGGCAAACGCAATGCGCAAACTATTCACAGCATCCTGCATATGATCAGTAAGATCAATATTTTCATTAATGGCCTTCAGAAAATAGCGCTGTTCACGGTTGCACAATTCCTGGTGATCAGGCTCATCTGTAAGGTCAATCCATTCATCCGATTTTTTAAATTGCTCATTACCGTCTAATGCGGCATGATGCACCAATAATGATTCTGTTTTGGTGTGCGCTTCTATGGAATCAGACTTGCCTTTTCCCCCGGCACTTTTTGCGACAATAGATACTGATCCTTTTGGACCAAAAACATCCTTAATAAAAAAGGCTGTTTCGCTGATCATTGGACCCCATCCGGCTTCATACCAGCCAACAGAACCGTCCTCAAAACGTATCTGTAATTGGCCATAATTATAATTACCTGCAGGAATTTCCTCTGTAAGTCTTGCACCAATAGCGTGTACCGCCACCGGTTTTGATCTTACCATCTGGCACATTACATCAATATAATGAACGCCGCAGTCTACTATCGGGCTAAGACTCTTCATAAGATTGCGGTGAAGCGTCCACATTTTTCCGCTGCTTTGCTGATTCAGGTTCATACGCATCACCAAAGGCTTGCCCATTTGTTGTGAAAGCTCAATAAATTTTTCCCATGAAGGGTGATGCCGAAGAATGTACCCGATCACCAGCTTTTTATTTGCTTTAACGGCAGCGGCAACTACCCGTTCAGAACCTTCCACTGTATCTGCCAAAGGTTTTTCTACAAATACATGGCAACCGTTTTCGAAAGCTTTTATGGCAAAAGCTTCATGTGTATCGGGGTAAGTTGATATGCTGACCGCATCAGGTTTTGTTGCTTCCAGGGCTGCGTAATAATCATCAAACAATGCATACTTACCGCCTAACTTTTCGTTCAATACTTTTTTGGTATCTCCCCCCGAAACCAATCCGCATATTTCAAATTCATTCATGTTGTGGTATGCTGTTGCATGGGATGCGCCCATGTTTCCGCATCCTGCTACCAGTATCCTGAGCTTATTTGATGTATCAGCCATATTATTTTTTAAAAGAGATTTTAAAATAAAGCATTAATAACGAGAGGAACAGGATGATTGAATTGGCAACAATGATCGCAATATCGTGTTTTACTATTCCATAAAACAGCCATGTAGATACATTGGCGATTAAAATAAAAACCATCCATATAGAAAGATCACCAACAGATTTGGTTTGCCAGGCCTTGATTACCTGCGGTACAAATGTAACAGATGAAAGCGCAGCACCGAACAAGCCGACGTAATCAATCCATTGCATAATATAATTTTAGGTTTATGGTTTGTGGTTCAACAATAAACTAAAAACTACAAACTTCCCCCTATTTCTCCATTGCCAGCAATACTTCTTCCGTAACGCCGGTAAATGAAAAACCGCCATCATGGAAAAGATTTTGCATGGTTACCATTTTTGAAAGATCACTGAACAGCGATACGCAATAATTGGCGCAATCATCACTGGTGGCATTGCCCAGCGGGCTCATTTTTTCTGCATACGTAATAAAGCCATCAAAACCTTTTACGCCACTGCCCGCTGTAGTTCTGGTAGGAGATTGAGATACAGTATTTATTCTTACCTTCTTTTTTACGCCGTAATGATACCCAAAGCTGCGGGTTACACTTTCTAAAAGAGATTTTGCATCTGCCATTTCGCTGTAATGAGGAAATACGCGCTGTGCCGCAATATAGGTAAGCGCTACTACGCTTCCCCATTCATTAATGGCATCCATATCCCATGCCGTACGCAATACGCGGTGAAGCGACATTGCAGATATATCAAGTGTTTTCTGGTTGAACCCGTAATCAAGCTCAGTATACGATTTTCCTTTTCTTACATTAAGGCTCATACCGATGGAGTGAAGAATGAAATCTATTTTACCTCCGAAATGTGCTATAGATTCTTCAAACAATTTTTTTAAATCATCCATATTGGTAACATCAGCGCCAATAACAGGAGCATTTACCGCTTCGGCAAGTTTGTTGATCTCGCCCATGCGTAAGGCAACAGGCGCGTTGGTCAATACAAGCTGTGCGCCTTCCTCATGGCATTTTATTGCGGTTCTCCAGGCAATGGATTTTTCATCGAGCGCACCGAATATTATTCCTTTCTTTCCTTTCAAAAGATTATAAGACATATAGATGATTTTAAAATTGAGCGTAAAAATAGGCATTCAAAGGGAAGTACCAAACACAGGTATAAACCAATAGCTGATTAAGCCCTCAGGACGTCATCATCTCTTTTGCATTTTCCAGCGCTGTTGTGGTTGGCTTTTCTCCACTCAGCATTCTGGCAATAGCATCTACTCTTTCTGCATCAGACAATATTTTTATCTGCGTATTTACTTTCCCGCCCTTCTCCTGTTTGTAAACAAACAAATGCTGGTCTGCTTTTGCCGCTATCTGCGGTTGATGGGTTATTGCTATTACCTGGTGAGCCTTACCAAGGTCTTTCATAATGATGCCAACCTGCCTGGCTGCTTCTCCACTAATGCCGGAATCAATTTCATCAAATATCAGTGTTGGTAATTGTACAGATGCTGCAACCAGTGATTTTATGCATAACATCAGCCTGCTCAGCTCACCGCCACTGGCAACTTTTTTCAAAGGTTCAAAGCGATTGCTTTTATTGGCGTCAAACAAAAACGCTATAGCATCTGCGCCGGATATATGTAAAGGCGCTGCTGTTATCTGTATTTTAATGCCTGCATTGGGCATACCTACCTGCGCTAATAGTTTATTGGTTTGTTTTTCAAACGGCGCCACCTGTTTCTCGCGGTTGGCTGTAAGCGTTTTTGCCAGTTGGGTTACTTCTTTCAGTTGACTGGCTGCCTGCTTTTCAAGCGCTGCTATATCTGTATCAAGATGTAGAACCTTATCTAATTGCTGCTGAATCGTATTTCGTATCGCTAATAATTCCGCCGTTGTTTGAACGCCATGTTTTTTCAGTAATTTATACCCTTGTGCAAGGCGATCACTTACCCATTGTATTCTTTCCGCGTCAAAATTGAGTTTATCATTCAGGCTTTCAACTTCACTAGCTATATCACGCAACTCAATCTGCACAGATTGAAAACGATTGATCAGGGCGGGTATACCAGGATGAAAATTTTGTACTGATTGTAAAAGATTGGCCAGACTTTTCAATTGTTGCACTACCGGATCATCGCTTTCATTAAGCTGGTAACTCACTTTTGAAAGTGTTGATTTTATATTTTCTGCGTTGCCTAAAATTTTTAACTCCGCGTCAAGCGCCTCCAGCTCATTTTCTTTTAACTGAATATCTTCAAATTCTTTAAATAGGAATTTATTGTAGTCAGACTCCTTCGTAGCGTTTGCCTGGGACTCTTTTAATGCGGCTAATTCCTTTTGTGTATTGCTATACTCCCTGTATAAGGCCTGGTATTTGCTGATCTGATCACTATTCCCGGCCAGCGCGTCTATTACCGCTCTCTGAAAATCGTTGTCACCCAGCTCAAGTGTATCAAACTGCTGGTGCAGATCTACCAGCAATGAAGTAAGCTGTTTTAATTGAGAGAGGTTAACAGGTGTATCATTTATAAAAGCTCTTGATTTTCCATTTGCAGCAATTTCTCTCCTTATAATAATTTCCTTTTCCGCATCCAACTCATTCTCTATTAGGAATTGATGAATATCTTTTCTGCCGGATATTAAAAAGCTACCCTCAACTATACATTTTTGCTGCGCGTTAAATAATATGGAACTGTCGGCACGTTCACCGAGTATTAATCCCAATGCGCCAACCAGTATACTTTTACCTGCCCCGGTTTCACCGGTTATAATATTCAGCTTTTTTGAGAAGAATATCTCAATAGACTCTATGATCGCGTAATTCTGTATGAATAACTTCTGGAGCATATTAATACGTTACAGGCGCAAGTTAATTGTTAGGGATTTTAAGTCCAACAAAATAAAAAGGATTCTGTAGTGCTAAGCGGTATTGTTTTGTTTGGGGAATGCTTAAAGGTCGCCGCGGCGACAAGACAACTGTGCGAGGCGCACCTGCCTGAGGGAAGTCAGGGACGCCTCGCACAGCGCTGACGGGTTTGTTATTGCAGGCGCATATAGCCCAGGCGTACAATATAGTACGCCGTTTGCAAGGCATGTTGCAATTTAGTATTGCCGTATAAAGGCAGAAAAAAAGCAGGTATATAAATAAAACTATAATGGGGGCAATTTCATTTCGTTAAACTTGCTTTTTTGTGCAGCAAGCTTTTCAACATCTTCAAGCTTTCTTGCAAGATGCCCGGATAATATTTCGTATTTATCTTTCTTAATCAGTACATCGTCTTCTATACGAACACCTATATTCCACCATTTTTTATCGCACTTGCTGCCCTCAGGAATGTAGATACCAGGCTCTACAGTAATCACTTCATTTTCAAGTAATACATTGTAGTCGCCCCTGTCATGCACATCGAGTCCAAGGTAATGAGAGCACCCATGCGGATAGTAGGTGTGTGCTTCTTCTTTACTTGTGATGATCCCTAACTGCAATAAACCTTCGGCAATCACTTCAGAGGCTTTTTTATTGAGATCAGAAAACCTTGTACCTTCCTTGCATAATTTAAAAACTTCTTCCTGCGCTTTATAAACAAGCTGGTAAATGGCTTTCTGCTCAGCAGAGAATTTCCCGTTTGCCGGAAATGTCCTGGTAATGTCTGCGGTATATCCGTGATATTCCGCGCCAACATCCATCAATAACAAATCATTATTTAAACGGAGTGCATTATTGCTTTGATAATGTAAAACACACCCGTTGTTACCAGCCCCCACAATAAGCGGATAACCCTCATCTTCTGCGCCGTAATACCGGTGAATAAACCGGTGAATACCATCTGCTTCATTTTCGCTCATCGCAGAATGCCCAGCTTTAATTACTTCGGCATGACCTACAGATGAAATATTAATTGCTTTACGAAGCAAAACAAGCTCTTCCGGCGTTTTAACCTGTCTTAAAGCATCCATGATCTTATTAAAATCCCCGCACTCATTTTTTTTGCTTTTTATTGCTGTTTGTATTTCACGTAAAGTGGTTGAATCCGGTTTTTCCATCAACCGTTGTATATAAATATTATGCTGCAAATGATCGTTTTCGGCAATACTACTCTTTAAATAATCAATCACCCCGCTCAAATATTCCGGTTGAACATTTGCGATATTGGAATTCAGTTTTGAATCATTCACGCTTAAAGGAATAATACCGCTTTTCTTTTTAAAACTTTCAATCAGCCCAAACACATCGCATCCGCTTCCATCGTCAGGGGCATCGTTGTATATATAATCATATAAAACTGTGTTGAATGCTTTAAAATCTATCGGGAAGTCCTTAAAGTTTTTTGCATCATGGGCATCTGTAATCCCAAGCTTTTCCTTCACTCCGTCCGCTCCCAACCTTTTGCCCGTCCACGTTTCCCTGCTAGTATCTCTGCTCCTTACAAAAAACAGCTCGTTATAAGATTGATCGCCATTCTTTTGAAGTTCTTTGAAGAGCAGCAGCACAGCGCCCGGCTCTTTATACCCGGTCAGATAATACAGATCCGGGTTTTGATGATAGAAATAGGTTACATCATTCGAAAAAGTTCTTTCCGGAAATGCGAAAATCACAGCAACAGATTTTTCAGGCATCATTTTACGAAATGCCTCTCTTCTGCTCTTATGAAATTCTTTTGATAAATAATCAACGGGCAGATTATCCTGGGCAAAGGCTATAAACGCAATAAGTATTAATAAAGCCGGCCAGAACACTTTTTTGAAGTCCATACAACATAATTGATAGTGCAAGAACGGGATATGCAATGAAAGTAATAAAAATGTACATATTTAAAACAAATCGAACAATTAATATTCAGGACAAACGCATCCCTACACTGTGCAGGGCAAGCCTGCCTGACGGCAGTCGGGGATGCTTTGCACCGCATGGTTCGGAGACCATACATACTAAAAAGGCATCATTTTCATGATGCCTCTGATAATATTGTGTGTAATATTCTACTTTGCTTCTATGCTGTTATACAGGTCTTCGTCAATCAATATACGTCCGCAGTTTTCGCAAACAATAATTTTTTTGCGCTGGCGTATTTCACTCTGCCTTTGAGGAGGGATTGCGTTGAAGCAACCACCGCAGGCATCTCTCAATACCGGCACAATGGCTAAACCATTTCTATAGCTTTTGCGGATACGCTCATATGAAGCCAGTAAACGCGGCTCTACTTTTTCTTTTGCTTCGGCAGCAATAGTACTGAATTCTTTTTCCTCCTTTTCAGTATCAGCGATAATTTTTTCCAGTTCTCCTTTTTTGTGCTTTAAAACACCATCTTTATTGGCAACTGCTTTTTTAGCATTTTCCAGTAAGCGTGCTTTATCAGCTATTTCTTCGTTGGCGTCTTTAATATGTTTTTCCGCAAGTTTTACTTCCAGGTTCTGAAGTTCCATTTCCTTGTTGATGGCTTCAAATTCACGGTTATTTTTTACATTTTCACTTTGCTTTTCGTATTTTTTTACCAAAGCCTGTGATTCTTTGATTACGTTTTTCTTCTGCTCTATAAACTCCTGTATACCGTTTATTTCTTCTTCAACGCGGGTTTGTCTTGCATGTAACCCTGTTATTTCATCTTCAAGGTCGCGTACTTCCATAGGAAGCTCTCCTTTCAGTATTTTGATCTCATCTAACTTTGAATCAACTTTTTGGAGAGAAACAAGTGAAGAAAGCTTTTCTTCTACAGAGAATTCTTTTACGTTAGGCATATATGCTTATAGCTTTAATGTTAGGCGAAATAAACCAGCGGGTTAGTGTTTACCGCCGTTTTAAGGACGGCAAAGGTAGGAAATTTTTCCACCAAAATATCATATAACAGCTCAATAGTAAATTGTTCGCTTTCAAAGTGGCCTATGTCTGCCAAAACCATCTTTCCGTCGGCGTCAAAAAATTCGTGATATTTTACGTCAGCGGTGATATATATATCTGAATTTGCGCCTAATGCATTGGGAATGAGGAAACTACCTGATCCTCCGCAAAGGGAAACCTTCTGAATCGGGCGGCCTGTTAACGGTGTATGCCTGATAACCTGCAGGTCAAATTTTTGCTTTATGAGATTTAAAAAGGCTTTTTCTTCCACGGGTTCAGGCAGATAACCTGTTAAACCGGAGCCGACGCCGGCATGCTGATTGTCCAGGGCAATAATGTCAAAAGCCGGTTCCTCATAAGGATGGGCGCTTATAAGCGCCGGAATAATACGTGATAGCAGCCAGCCGGGAAATATTACTTCTATCTTCATTTCCTTCTCGTAATGAAGCTTATCCTTTTCTCCCACAAAGGGGGTGGTATTGGTGCCCCCTTTAAAAGTGCCGGTTCCTTCTGTATTAAAACTGCATTCACTATAATTGCCGATATAGCCGGCACCGGCATCCCATAAAGCCTGTCTCAGCTTTTCCGCATGAGATTGCGGCACGAATGTGTACAATTTTTTCAGAACAGCATTTTTAGGCAGTAATATTTGCCGGTTTATCAATCCCAGCCGGTCGGCCATTTTGCCATTTACACCGGTAAGTATATTATCAAGATTGGTATGAATGGCATAAATGGCAATATCATGTTTAATGGCTTTGATAATAGTGCGTTCTACGTAATTTTTACCGGTAATGCGTTTTAGTCCCCTGAATATAACAGGGTGATGTGCTATAACCAGGTTGCATTTTTGTGCGATAGCTTCTTCAATTACACTTTCCGTGCTATCGAGTGTGCAGAGTATGCCGGTACATTCTTCTTCGCGATTGCCGGTAAGCAATCCTGCATTGTCATACGACTCCTGTAATGCCGGGGGCGCAACAGATTCCAAAACGTTAATGATGTCTTTAATTTTCATATCTGTAAAAACTAATATAAAAATAGCCATTACTTTGCTGCGAAAAATTTTGGGTGCATTTACAATGAAAAAAATTATTGCTTTTTGTTGGGGTTTGTTGATGGTGTGTGGGGTAAACGCGCAGTATCGTGAAGATTGGGATACTTATGTAAATGAATTTAGCGATCACCTGAGCTCTGTAATGGTTGACCTCGCTTTTGGTGGCTCTACAGAAGCCAGGCTAAGACCTAATGCAATTATTATTCGCATAAGGGTGGATAGTATACGAACCAACGGCATGCCTGCAGAAAACCAGCTTAAAAAATTGAACATAGTGGAAGACCGGCTGGTGGAGCAGCTTACCGGCAGGCTGCAGGCTATGTATACCGGCCGGTTTACAAAAGATGGCAAGCGGGATTTTTATTTTTACAGTAATGACACATCAAACTACCGGTTAGCCATAGCCGAAGTGCTTGATCCAATGCATATATCGTGGCTGGCAAAAGCGCAAACAGATACGGGTTACAGCAATTATTTTAATGTGCTGTATCCCGGTGGTAAGCAGCTTGAATCAATGAAAAACAGGCGGGTGGTGGATAATCTGAAAGAAAAAGGAGATGTTTTGACTGCCCCAAGAAAAATAAATCATTTTATTTTTTTTAAAACAGAAAAAGACAGGAAGGAATATGCTTTCACCGTGCAGGATAATGGCTTTACGGTTGAAAACGCCGGTAAAGAAATAGGCGTAAATGACCGTCCGTATACTTTGCAGATAAGCCGTATTGATAAAGTGGATTATAACAGTATTGATAAAGTAACCCTGTACCTGTGGGAACTTGCGGTGAAATATTCCGCTAAATATGATGGATGGGAAACCTTTGTAGTGAAGGAGGAAGGTGGAAGGTGACCGGCTGAAGGCTGAAAGCTAATTACTGCCCGCTGAGCATTATAAACACAAAACCAGGATTATGCCAGACAAAAATATGTACCAGGATTATGCAGATCATATGCGCAAAATAGCGGATGTAAAATTTGCTTTGGCAGTTTTGCAATGGGACCAGGAAACCTACCTTCCTCCAAAAGGCGCCGCTTTCCGGGGGCAACAGATGGCAACGCTCAGCGAAATTTCGCATCAAATGTTTACAGATGAAAAGCTGGGTAAATTGCTTGATCAGTTAAGCAATGATCCGTCACTGAATGAAAAACAGCGCCGTAATATTGAGCTTACTTCAGAAGACTATAATAAAAACCAGAAATATAGTTCAGCATTCGTTCGTAAACTATCAGAAGCAACAAGTAAAAGCTATCACTCGTGGATAGAAGCAAGAAAGCAAAATGACTTTAAAGTTTTTGAAAAAGATTTGAGCGTATTGGTTGATCTAAAAAAAGAAGAAACACAATTGCTTGGCTTTAAGCAACATCCTTATGATGCGCTGTTGAATGAATTTGAAAAAGGGGCAACGGTGCAATGGCTGGATGGCTTATTTGGCAACCTGCGGGAACCTTTGAAAAAATTACTTGAAAAAATTCAGGGTAAGTCTGCTCCGGATGACAGCTTTCTTCACCAGCATTTTAATAAAGACGATCAATGGAAGTTTGGGATTGATATGCTGAAGCAGATGGGATTTGATTTTGAGGCCGGTCGCCAGGATATATCAGAACATCCGTTTACCACCAATTTCAGTGCTGAGGATGTAAGGGTAACCACCCGCATAGATGAAAATGATTTTACATCTATGACATGGAGTTGCCTGCATGAAGGCGGACATGCATTATACGAGCAGGGTTTGCCAACAGATCAATATGGTTTGCCGTTAGGTGAATATTGTTCACTGGGCATTCACGAATCTCAAAGCAGGCTTTGGGAAAACTGTGTAGGCAGGAGCATGGAATTTATGCAGCATAATTTCCCGCTGATGCTTCAATATTTCCCGCAATTAAAAAATGTTGGTGCGGAACAGGTATATGCCGCCGTTAATAAAGTACAACCGTCATTGATCCGTACCGAATCAGACGAGCTTACTTATCATTTTCATGTAATGATAAGGTATGAGGTGGAAAAACAATTGATTGACGGAACACTTGCAGTAAAAGATATACCCGGTTTCTGGAACGAGAAGTATAAAACTTACCTCGGCGTAAATGTACCTGATGATAAACGGGGTTGCCTGCAGGATATCCACTGGAGCCACGGTAGTTTTGGATATTTTCCTACATACAGCCTCGGAAGCTTATATGCGGCACAGTTTTTTAAGCATATACAGAAAAAATATCCGGGACTAACGGCATTAATTAATAAAGGTAATTATAATGATATACATCAATGGCTTCAAACAAATGTATATCAATATGGTAGAATGTATACCAGTGGTGAATTATGCAATAAGGCAACCGGCGAAACGTTACAACAATCGTATTTGTTAGCATATTTAACCGATAAATATGCAGGTATTTACGGCTTTTAAAACCTGTGTTTATGAAATTGTCCCGTGCATCATTTATTTATATACTATTATCTGTTGCAATATCTGCTTCAATAAGTTGTAAAAAAATAAAGGAAGAAATTGGAACACAGTATATTATTAAAGTCATGACAGATGGCAAATGGATTGTGGAAAAATTTACGGAGAATGAAACGGATGATGTTACCGCCATGTTTGAAGGTTATGAGTTTCAATTTACTGCAGATGGCAAAGTATTTGGTTATAAAAGCAACGGTGAGCAGCAGGGCACATGGGTAGGCAATACAAATGACCTTACCATTACAGCCAATTTTTCAGGCGTTGATGATCCGCTGAAAAAGTTAAATGGTGTATGGAAGATCAGTAACAATACCACAAAATCCCTTAACGCTACACCATTTAACAGCAGCAGGGTTGCATTTTTGAAGCTGGTAAAGAAAAGCTGATATATAAAACTGCGGTATCCAACTTTGTTTTCAGGGATAACGTATATAATTCCGGTTATAAAACCATCAATCCACTCCTCTGAAAGTATAATTGCTTTCCTGTAAATTTCTGAACAAAAAATGCGATAGTTTTGCCGCCCATGCAACCCAAAGCATAGGTATCCGCACCCTTTATTAAATCATATTTGCTTGAAAAAAAGATTTTTCAATACCATATTCGTACTTCTTACCGGGCTAACCGTTTTTGCACAGACGCCTGTTGCAGATTTTTCAGCTTCAGTAGTTTCGGGGTGTGCGCCGCTTGGTGTGTCTTTTAAAGATTTATCCACAGGCAATCCAAAATACTGGGATTGGGATTTTGGAAATGGCCAGCTTTCCAATACCCAAAATCCCCGTGTAACATTTTCTCAGCCGGGAACATATACTGTTAAATTGGTTGTTCGTAACTCAAGTGGCGCAAATGGCGTTACAAAAGATGCATATATTACTGTATATCCTTCGCCTGCGGTATCGTTTTCCGCAGATGCCACAACAGCCTGCATACCTGCTGCAATAAATTTTACCGGTAATGCTACAACAACGGATGGTACAATTTCCTCATATGCCTGGGATTTTGGTGATGGAGGAACATCTTCTTCACAAAATCCGCAGCATACCTACACGGAAACAGGTTATTACAATGTTTCGCTAACAGCAACCAGCAGCAATGGTTGTGTTGGAAGAAGCGGGCGAAACAGGTATATAAGAATGGTTGCAGGTATTGAGGCGAATTTTGCAAGTACTCCGCCAGCAGAATGTAAACCGCCTTTTAATGTTGTATTTACCAATGAATCCAGCGGCCCAGGCACATTAACGTATCAATGGGATTTTGGTAATGGTAATACATCCACTGATAAGGATCCATCTAATATTTATAACAGCAATGGCAACTTCCAGGTAAAACTTACTACCACCAGCAGCTATGGATGTGTGTCGACTATTGACAGCACTATTCCGGTTACCACCTTTGCTACTGCAATGAATATACCCGACAGCGCTTGTGTGAACCAGACGGTGGTTTTTCAGAATGCATCAGCGCCCGGTGCAGTAACAACACTTTGGGATTTTGGAGATGGCACACAATCCGGAGATTTATCGCCTGTTAAAGCATATTCAGCCGTTAATAATTACACCGTAAAGCTTATCAGCAAATATGCTGATTGTGCTGATTCTGTAGCGAAAGTGATAAAGATTGTAAAGCCTGCGGTAGATTTTACAGCAACAGGTAATATTGGTTGTGGTGCGCCGCTCACGGTTAATTTTCAAAATACCACACCCAATACAACTGACTGGAAATGGGATTTTGGAGATGGTACGATCTCAACAGATCCGAACCCATCACATGAATATCAAAAGCCGGGTAATTATAGTGTTACTTTAACGGTTACCACGGCTACAGGTTGTGAAGCAACAATTACAAAAGCAAACTTTGTAAAAATTACGCCTGCAACTATCAATATATCCAATTTACCCAGGGGCGGGTGCAGACCGCTTGCTGTTAGCCCGGTAGTAACGGCAACCTCACCAGATGGTATAGCTTCTTATTCATGGGATTGGGGTGATGGAAATATTTCAACAGGCACTAACCCCTCTCATAATTATCCAAACATAGGAGTTTATAATGTTGTATTAACCATTACCACAAATGGCGGTTGCGTACAGCAAATACCAAGAACGGTAACTGTTGGTGATGCACCCGCATCCGTTGATTTTTCCGCCGCTCCTTTAACCTTATCATGCTCATCTGATACAGTAAAATTTACTGCAAATGCGCCGGGCGCTAACCAATGGTTATGGAATTTTGGTGATGGAGATACATCAACATTAGCAAATCCTGCGCATGTTTTCCAGGATACAGGAAAAATTTCGGTAACATTAATGGCAGGGAATAATGGATGTTGGGCTGTACCGGTTCCTAAAACAGATTTTATTACTATTCCAGCCCCTGTTGCAAAATTTAAAGCAGATATTGATTGCAATAACCGTTTACAGGTAATATTTACCGACAGCTCTTTGATTAAAGCAGGTGACCCGGTAACCTATGAATGGGATTTTGGTGATGGGCAAAGCGCTACCGACCAAAACCCCGGTCTACATCCTTACGCATCTCCCGGGGAGTATACTGTAAAACTTACCATAAAAAATAGCGGCGGATGTGAGAGCGTAAAAATTCAGAAATTATATCTCGACCCAATAGAAAAGAACTTTACTGTTTCAAAGGAGAAAGCCTGCCTGAATGAATCCATTACCCTTACTGCCTTAGAGGATAGTGTGAATGTTGCATCATACCACTGGACGGTTGGCGGGTCATCGTTTGACAGGGGAAAATCTTTTGATACATTGTTTGCCTCTCCCGGTCAACAAAAAGTTTCACTGGTTGTTACAGATAAGTATAATTGTGTAGACACCAGTTCTCAAACCATTATAGTAAGTCAGCCGGTAGCATTATTTACGGCAGATGCACCTGGTGTATGTGAAAACAATACAGTAACTTTTAATGATGGTTCTACTGCTGATGCAGGCATAACCCAATGGTTGTGGGACTATGGCGATGGTAATACGGAAACATCTGCAGCCACTCCATTTACGCATCAGTATACAACAGCAGGCTCATATGCCGTAAAACTTACGGTTAAAGATGACGCAGGATGTACTGCTTCCTATACCTTGCCGGCGAATATATTGGTAACTGCTCCAAAAGCATCATTCGGAACCAATACACCTATGTTTTGCCCCGGCCCCGCTTTAAATCTTAATGACTCTTCTACGGGAGTTGGATTAAAATATTTATGGACATTGGGAAATGGTCAAACTTCTACAGACCGTAATCCATCTGCAGTGTACACAGAAGGAATATATACGGTGAAACTTGTAGTAACGGATACATTAGGTTGTACAGATTCTTTGATCCGCACTGATTATATTGACGTAAAAGCGCCGGTTGCCGCGTTTGATATCCAGGATACCGTATCTGTTTGCGGGCTGCTGGAAACAAAGTTTTTTGCAAAAGGAGAAAACTTTGAATCCTTTTACTGGGATTTTGGAGACAGCACACAATCTACACTGGCAAATCCCAAACATTTTTATGATACTTACGGAAGCTATACCGCAAAACTGTTTGTAACGGGTTATGGTGGCTGTGTTGACTCAGCCGCTCACCAGATCAATGTATATAATCCGAATGCTGCAACCCAGATAAATTATACTGTTCCGTCATTTGCATGTAATGAATTAATGGTTGATTTTAACATAGCAACACCCTCGGGAACAGACTTTAAGTTTATGTATGGGGATGGCATCACAGATTCATCCGGGCAAACCAGTTTGCAGCATTTGTATAATTATCCCAATGCTTATCGCCCTTCTGTATTTTTAGAAGATCCTACAGGCTGCCAGGTGAGTGTAGCTGGTGGTTCAAGCATAAATATAAAAGGAGCAGTGCCGGTATTCAATATTGATCAGAAAAAATTCTGTGATTCCGGAACAATATATCTTACAAACTTTACCATTACCAATGATGCGCCAATCACATCTTATGCATGGAATTTCAGTGATGGCGGTACTTCTAGCGATATGACACCTGCAGCGCATCTGTTTACACAACCAGGGCTATACCCGGTATCATTAACCGTTACTACAAATAGTAATTGTGTTTCTACGTTTACAGATACGGTTCACGTATTGCGTACCCCTGACCCTGTTATTGATATGGATGCGATTACCTGTGTGAGCAGGCAGTTGAATTTTAACGGTGTGCTGCTGCAGGCAGATACTGCTATTACATGGAACTGGAATTTTGGCGATGGAAGAACCTCAGCAGAACAGGATAACCAGCTTACTTATGAAAAAACGGGCAGTTACCTGGTTACACTAACCGCAACGAATAGCCTTAACTGCAAGCGCACAGATTCACTTTCGCTGAATGTTGCGCCACTTCCTGTAATTACAACGCAGGATATAACTATTCCTGTTGGGGGCCAAGCTACTGTGCCTGTATCTTACAGTAGTGGTATACAAAAATATGTGTGGACACCACCGGCCGGACTAAATTGTAATGATTGCGCCGTGCCCGTAGCCAGCCCTGCTAAAACAACTACCTACACCGTTAACGTAACAGACAGCAATACCTGCACAAGCAGTGCTGATATTACAGTTGCCGTAGCCTGCACTGCTGAAAATTATTTTGTGCCTAATACTTTTTCACCCAACGGTGATGGTATGAATGATATATTTTACCCAAGAGGAAGGGGTGCAACCCGCATTCAGTCGATGCGCATATATAATCGTTGGGGTACACTTGTTTTTGACAAGCGCGGCTTTACTGCCAATGATGCTTCTTCAGGATGGAAGGGAAATATAGGCACTGCAATGGCTCCTTCGGATGTATATGTATATGTGGTAGAATTTGTTTGCGACAACTCGCAGATCGTAACCTTAAAAGGGAATGTAACATTAATCAGATAGGCAATGGGACAATGGGAAATAGGCAATGGTGCGAGGTGAAAAGTGAAAGGTAAAGCTCACAATTCACCAAAAACATAATTTGATAAACACAACGCTGGCATTATGCTCAAAGGGCTTAAAACATATCTAAACCGGAATATTTGTTTGTGCGGTATATTCAGCATTACATCAATATTTGTTGTAATGTCTGCAACTGCACAAGATCTTCATTTTTCACAGTTTTTTGAAGCACCCCTGGTTCGTAACCCGGCATTGGCAGGGTTGTTTGAAGGAGATGTGAAAGTGCAGATGGTTTACCGCAACCAATGGGGAAGTGTTACAGTGCCCTATCAAACCGGCTCTTTGAGCGGGCAATATAAATTTGGTGTTGGCAGGGGCGATGATTTTGTTACGGCAGGCTTACAGGTTTTATGGGATAAGGCAGGCACGGTTGCATTGAATACCACGCATCTCCTGCCTGTTGTAAATTATCACAAATCATTAAGCGGCGATAAGAACAGGTACCTCTCCCTGGGCTTTATTGGAGGCTGGGTATCACGCAGGTTAGATCGTTCAAAAGTTACTACCAATAACCAGTATGATGGCTTTGGGTATAACGGCTCCCTGCCTGACGGAGAAACCTTTCTTGCCAATTATTCTTACTTTGATGCAGGCGTGGGAATGAGCTATAATTCATCTATCGGAGAAAATAAGAATAATAACTTTTATGTAGGGATGGCCTATCATCATTTCAATAAACCTGTAAACAGTTTTTACGCTTCATTGCAGCATATGCCCAAATGGGTTGGCTCGGCAGGCTTAAGAACCGCAATGGGTGAATTATCCTACATTACTTTAAACGCTGATGTGAGTATTCAGGGTCCCTTTAAAGAATGGATTGGCGGTGCAATGTTTTCCAGGAAAATTGGTGATGAAATTGTGCCGGACTATATTATACATGGCGGCGCTTATTTAAGATGGGGTGATGCTATTATACCTGTTGTAAAGCTTGATTACAATCCTTTTTCCATAGCATTTAGTTATGATATGAATATATCTGAGTTGCGCACCGCCAGCCAGGGCAGGGGAGGCTTTGAATTATCCTTGAGCTATACCGGCTTTTTAAACAGCAATGGCAGCACGAAAGACATTATCCGCTGTCCAAGATTCTGAGCCTAACAGCCTGAAAATGTTTGGTTAATTACCATTTATAAATTGCGGGGCTATACTGGCGTGTACAAAATTTACGTTACTATTTGAGGATAATGTGTACTTTTATATGGTGAAAAATTTTACGCTGACATTTTTACTGGCGCTTATCTTACATTTTTCCGGCTCTTCGCAGGAAAAATTTGCTGTTGCCGCCAGGGAATCATCAGCAGTAAGACTCGTAAAATTCTATCCTAACCCCGCCACTACAAATATAACGTTCGAATTACCCAAAGGCTCATCTTATACACTCCAGATATTTAATTTCATGGGTAAAAAAGTGTATGAAATAAAAAATACTTCAACAACAAACCTCGTAAACCTGAATGATTTTAATCGCGGGGTATATATTTTCCAATTGCGCGATGCCAGTGGAAAAATAATTGAGTCGGGTAAATTCCAGGTGTCTAAATAACCTGCCGTTTATCATAATTTCCCCCCGTGTTTTTATGCTGCAATGTAATTTAGCGAGAGAGAAGGTTTGTGGTTTGTAGTTCATGGTTTTAGACTTTCCAACCATAAACTACAAACCATAAACTATAAACTACAAACCCGAAACTTATTTACCATGATCACTTTCTTGCTTTGGCTTATACTCTTTGTTATATGTGCTCCGCTGGCTATACTTGCATTGGTGCTATATCCCGTTATTTGGTTATTATTAATACCGTTCCGTATAATGGGCTTCGCAGTTGAGGGCGTATTATCATTAATCAAATCCATCTTACTGCTGCCTTCAAGACTATTGCGAAAGATATAAGCTCCGGCACGGTTAAATATTCGCAAAACAGTCATAAAGTCTTAAAACTCTTTACCTCCCTTCTTTGGTAGTTTTCTTACCTTTGTCCCCTTTCTGTCAATATGGCTGTTGTTAAAAGCAGCATTATATTTGACATAAAAACAATACAAAAAACTCATTTATAATACATTCTCAACATGTTGCAATTTATTTCGAAGCTTTTTGGCGGGAACAAGTCGGAAAAGGATATGAAAGTCATTACACCTTTAGTTGCCACCATAAACCAGCATTTTGCTTCTTACAGCAGTTTAACCAACGATGAATTAAGAGGTAAGACTGCAGAATTTAAAACAAGGATTAAACAGCATATTGCTGATATAGATAATGAAGTTGCTGAACTAAAGAGTAAAGCTGAAGCGCTTCCTTTTAATGAAATAGTGCAGAAGGATGAAATATACCAGCAGGTAGACAAACTGGCCAAAAAGAGGAATGAAAAAATTGAAGAAGCGCTGAGCAATATTTTACCGGAAGCTTTTGCAGTTGTAAAAGAAACAGCGAGGAGATTTGCTCAAAACAGCGAACTTGAAGCTACGGCTACAGAACTTGACAGGGAATTAAGCATTAAAAAGCCAAATATTATCATTAACGGCGACAAGGTTGTTTATAAAAATAAATGGCTGGCTGGTGGTAATGAAATAACCTGGAACATGGTGCATTACGATGTGCAGTTGCTGGGTGGTATAGTATTGCACCAGGGTAAAATTTCGGAGATGGCTACCGGTGAAGGTAAAACGCTGGTATCTACCTTACCCGCTTACCTTAACGCGCTTGCAGATGAGGGCGTACATATTGTAACGGTGAATGATTATCTCGCAAAACGTGACTCTGAGTGGAATGGTCCCATATATGAATTCCTTGGTTTAACGGTTGATTGTATTGACAGGCATTATCCGAATAGTGCCGATCGCCGCAAAGCCTACCAGGCAAGCATTACATATGGTACCAATAATGAATTTGGTTTTGATTACCTGCGCGATAACATGGTACATAATCCTGATGAAATGGTGCAGCGCAAACACCATTATGCAATGGTAGATGAGGTGGATAGTGTATTGATTGATGATGCCCGTACACCGCTTATCATTTCAGGTCCTGTTTCTAAAGGCGGGGATGATCAGCAGTATATTCAGCTTAAGCCAAGAGTGCATCAATTGATTGAGGCGCAAAAGCAAATTGTAAATAAGGCACTCATAGAAGCAAAAAAACTGATTGCTGAAGGAAAAGACGATGCAAAGGAAGGCGGGCTTTGGTTGATGCGTGCATTCAGAGGCTTACCAAAGCATACAGCGCTTATTAAATATTTAAGTGAGCCTGGCATTAAGGTAAAACTCCAAAAGTCTGAAAATTACTATCTCGCAGATCAGCAAAAGCAAATGCATATTGTTGATGATGAATTATACTTTCACATTGATGAAAAGAACAACCAGGTAGAATTAACCGAGAAAGGGCTACAATATATTACTCGCTCAGGTGAAGATCCTAATTTTTTTATATTACCTGATTTAAGCATACTGTTATCTGATATAGAAAAAAGCAATGACAGCACAGACGAAAAATTATTGAAAAAAGAAAATGTACTGAATGAATATGGACAGAAAGCTGATCGCATTCACACTGTACAGCAATTGCTGAAAGCATATGCGCTATTTGAAAAAGATGTAGAGTATATCGTAATTGAGGGGCAGGTTAAAATAGTAGATGAGCAAACCGGTCGTATAATGGAAGGCCGCAGGTATAGTGATGGTTTGCACCAGGCAATAGAAGCAAAGGAAAATGTGAAGGTAGAAGCGGCAACGCAAACTTATGCTACCATCACACTGCAAAACTTCTTCCGTATGTACCACAAGCTTGCAGGTATGACGGGTACGGCAGAAACAGAAGCAGGTGAGTTCTGGAGCATATATAAGCTGGATGTGGTTTCTATTCCAACCAATATACCTGTAACACGTAAGGACGAACAGGACCTGGTTTACAAAACCAAGCGCGAAAAATATAAAGCCGTTATTGAAGAAATAGAAAAATTGCGCAACAGCGGACGCCCGACACTCGTGGGTACTACATCGGTTGAGGTAAGTGAATTGCTGAGCAAGATGCTGCAATCAAGAAAAATCCCGCATAATGTATTAAATGCAAAACAGCACGCAAGAGAGGCGCAGGTAGTGCAGGAGGCCGGTTTGGCAGGCGCTGTAACCATTGCTACCAACATGGCCGGTCGTGGTACGGATATAAAGCTCGGGGCCGGCGTTAAAGAAGCGGGAGGTTTGGCGATCATTGGTACGGAACGCCATGAATCGCGTCGTGTAGACAGGCAGCTAAGAGGCCGTGCAGGTCGCCAGGGTGACCCCGGTACTTCACAGTTCTATGTATCGCTTGAAGATGATCTGATGCGCATGTTTGGCAGCGATCGCATCGCTTCCATGATGGACAGGATGGGCTATAAGGAAGGTGAGGTTATTCAGCATAGCATGATCACGAGGAGTATTGAACGTGCCCAGAAAAAGGTAGAAGAAAACAACTTTGGTATACGTAAACGCCTGCTGGAATATGATGATGTAATGAACAAGCAGCGTAATGTAGTATATACAAAACGCGAACACGCGCTGTTTGGTGAAAGGCTCGCGCTTGACCTTGACAATGCTTTCTACAGTGTTGGTGAAGGTTTGGTAAATTCTTTCCGTGAGCAGGACGATTATGAAGGATTTAAACTCGCCGCCATCATACATTTTGGTATTGATACTACCATTACACATGATGAATTTAAGAAGGATGACCTCAACAATGTAGCGGAGAAATTATACAATGAAGCATCTGCGCATTACCAGGAACGTAAAGGTGCTATTACCAGGCAGGCAATGCCGGTATTCCAGAATATCAAGTTGATGCAGGGCAATCATATTGAAAACGTGATCGTGCCGTTTTCTGATGGCAAGAAAGGGATACAGGTATTATCCAATATGCGCAAAACACTCGACTCCCAGGGGCTTGAATTAGCAAACGCCCTGGAAAGAACCATTACACTTGCAGTAATTGATGAGGCATGGAAGGAACACCTGCGTGCCATGGATGACCTGAAGCATAGTGTGCAAACAGCAGTATATGAACAAAAGGATCCGCTGGTAATTTATAAAACCACTGCTTTTGAAATGTTCCGCAATATGGATGGTGATGTAAACAGGGATATTGTTTCATTCCTTACACACGCGGGTATACCTGCTGAACAAAATGTGAACCAGATACGCGAAGGCAGGGAGCAAAAAACCGACATGAGCAAGATGAAGGTGAACAAGGATGAAATAGATGCAAGAGGCGATGATTACGCGGCAAATGAAAATGACTATTTCGATCCTTCAGCACCGCCTGTTAAGCAGGAACCTGTAAAAGTGGGTCCAAAGATAGGGCGCAATGATCCTTGTCCCTGCGGCAGCGGTAAAAAGTATAAGCAGTGTCATGGGAAGGATGCGTAGAGGTATCAGGCATCAGCTATCAGGTAACAGGTGTCAGCTTTTAGTGTAACCATAGTGGGCGCTGATAGCTGACTGCTAATAGCTGATAGCTTAAATAAAACAACCATTGAACATATCTTCCTACATAGATCATACTATTTTAAGACCAACCACTATCCTGGTGGATATTGAGAAGCTTTGTAAAGAAGCAATACAATATCATTTTGCCGCAGTATGTGTACCGCCATTATTTGTTAAAACAGCAAAAGCATTATTAGCATCCACCCATATAAAAGTTGCCACAGTTATTGGTTTTCCCTTTGGATATTCAGCCATTGAAGCTAAAGTTGCTGAAACAGTATTGGCTATAGTGGATGGTGCAGATGAACTGGATATGGTAATGAATATTTCCGCTGTTAAAAATAACGACTGGGGATACATTGCACAGGAGATCAATACTATACTGCCTATAATCAGGAATAGCAACAGGTGCCTGAAAGTGATTATAGAAAGCGGTATTTTAACAGACCAGGAAATTATTCGGTGTTGCGAAATTTATGGTGTGGCCGGTGTAGATTTTGTAAAGACTTCAACAGGTTATGCTGAAAGGGGTGCAACGGTTGAGGCGGTGAAACTAATGCGCAAAACCCTGCCGGCTCACGTTAAAATAAAAGCATCCGGAGGTATTAAAACCTATGATTTTGCCAACCAATTAATTGAAGCAGGTGCAGACCGGCTTGGTTGCAGCGGGGGTGTTGATATTGTTAAACAATCAATGGCGGGTTAGTAACTTATATTCTTTTAACAAAGTTCATTACCGGTATAATTATAATTCAGGTTATATTAGCATCCTATCCTTAATTTTAAACATCGTGGTATATGAAGACAGGCTTGTTTTTTTTAATAGTGTGTTTCAGTCTTACGCTGAATGCTCAAACGATAGATACTGATACACTGAAAAATATTACTGTTCAAAAAGACCCGCGTATCGACATACTTGTAAAAAGGAATAAGGATATTAATGAAGAAGTATACCTGAAAACAATACGCAATATGCAGGGCTACCGGATACAGGTAATCAATACAAACGATCGCAATAAAGCTTTGGATATTAAAACGAAATTATTGAACGAGTTCCCCGGAGAAAAAACATACCTCATATACCATTCTCCTTATTTCAAAATTCAGATTGGCAATTTCTTGAAGAGAGAAGATGCAGATAAGTTAATGTTCCGCGTAAAAAAACTTTACCCAACCGGGGTATTTATCGTTCCCTCACGTGTGGAGCTTAAGCCAACCAGAGATGGTGAATTGATATTATGATAAATTGATGCAGAAGTTTGTATTAATCAATTTACAGAAACAGGCTTTTAATTTATAGCAACTATCTCAGTATAACCTGTGCTGTTTGTGGTTTTAATAATACCTGCTGAAGGATTAAACCATTCAGTAGTTTCAAACTGGATAGGAATAGATATCGGACCAGTTTTGATACTAAGCTTTGTTGTTGACTTTATAACAAAACAATCCCATGCTCCCGCTGATGTTGAAACTTTCTCCTTGCCGGCTACTGCTCTTTCAGTTATCTCCATTTTTAATATAAGTTCTAAACCATTTTTATCAGCTTCCATTTCAAAAATGCCATCTTTAAGCTTGTCGCCAGGTTGTAATGCTATGGGATATTCGAGAAAAGCTGCTTTTTCTTTAATTGCTGCATTTTTGAATTGCTCTATTTGCTGTTGAGGAAGAAAAAATTTCATATCAAGCAAAAGAATATTTCCATTGCATTTTACATTACAAATATTGCTGCCAATCAGTTTTTGTAGTTTGTCGAATATCTGCACATTAATTTGTGAGGAGCTTGTATTGCCTTTTACAGAGATATTAGATATTTTATATACTATCTGTCCATCATCATCACCTCGTTTGGTATAGCTGGCTAACTGAATAGTTTTTTTACCGGAAGAAAAATATAATGAACCACATTTTTGTGCGGCAAGCTCCAGGAAAGCAATTGTAAGGAAAATAGTAAACAGTAAACTTTTCATTATTGGTTATGGGATTGACAGGAAAGATAGTAATAAAAAACCTTATAATGGTACAAGTGGTTTAACGGATATAAGGAGAAAGCTCCTGGAAAAATTACGTAGGCTCATATCTTTACTACTGTGGGACTTGTACAAAACGAAAGTTTCAATCACATCTGCCAGGAAAATAATAAAGGATTATTTGTGGAAAATATTAAATTGAGGATATGCAAAAGGCAGTTCTATACAGTTTATTCAGCCTGGTGGTAATGTCAACAACCTGTTATGCTCAAAGAAGATCACAAAGACCCGTATTGAAATGGGAGGAAAACTTTGATCAAACAAATGCTTTCGATACTGCCCGCTGGTCTAAAATACCAAGAGGAAGAGCAGATTGGCAAAAATATATGAGTGATTTTGATTCTTGCTATGCTATGCGTGACGGGAAAATGATTTTGCGTGGCATAATAAACAATAGCCTGCCAAACGATACAGCAAGATATTTAACAGGCGGTATATATACGAAAGACAAAGTTAGTTTTGGTTTTGGACGACTTGAAATACATGCAAAGCTGAATGGTGCAAGAGGAGCGTGGCCGGCTTTCTGGTTATTATCGCAGGGAATGGGTTGGCCGGATGGTGGTGAAGTTGATATAATGGAAAGATTGAATTTTGACAGTATTGCTTATCAAACCGTGCATTCTCACTATACTTATACGCTTAAAATCAAGGAACCCAAACAAGGTGCAACCGGCCCCATAAACCCGCTTGATTTTAATACTTACGCGGTAGAGCTGCACCGCGATAGCCTGGTGTTCTTTATTAATAGCAAAAGAACCTTTGCCTATCCACGCATTCAAACAGCTAAAGAAGGGCAGTACCCTTTTGATAAATACAAATATTACCTGCTGCTGGATATGCAGTTGGGTGGCAATTGGGTAGGAAAGGTTGACCCTGCTGACTTACCTGTTGAAATGGAAATTGACTGGGTAAGATTTTATGAGTTTAAGGAGTAATTATAAAATACTTTACAGATATTTTTATTGATGATTGACCCAGACCATATTCTTGCTGATATTTCCCACAGACCCTGGGAAATTCCGGATACTGCCTGGCGCTATTACCAGGAATGGAATAATGTGATATTCTTACACTGGCAGGTACATCAAGACGAATTGGAGCGGCTTGTGCCTTCCAATATTACTGTAGATACTTTTGGTGGAAACAGCTGGGTTTCTCTGGTAGCATTTACAATGGAGAAAATTAAACCGGGATTGTTACCGCCCATTGCTGCGATATCTGATTTTCATGAAATCAATGTGAGAACTTATGTAACAAAAAACAATAAACCCGGGGTATACTTTTTAAGTATTGAAGCAGAAAAACTTTTATCAGTTTTTATTGCTAAACATCTATCAGGACTGCCTTATACAAAGGCTGTTATCAAACGAAGCAATGATGAGTGTCAAATGTATGCTTCTATGAATATTCAAAAGCAGTTTCAGTTTGATATATCTTTTAAAATCGGATCAGAGATTGATAGTCCTACAGAATTAGATCGCTGGCTTACCGAAAGATATTGCTTGTATTTTGATAAATCTTCTCATACTTTCAGGTATGAAATTCATCATAAACCCTGGAAGCTTTTTGATGTTGAGATAATAAAATTAGAGACGGAATATATAATAGGAGATATTAATTTGAGCAGGAAGCCAGACCTTGCTCATTTTTCTGATGGGGTAAAAGTAATTGCCTGGCCCAGGCAACGGTTAGATTGAAATAATTTATTACATTTTCAGGCTTATCAATCTTCCTTAATTTAGTACCAGGAAGGACATTGAAAATTAATTATTATGCCAATAAAAATATTTGCAGGTTTGATTGTGCTGATTTGTATCTCGTGTAATACCAACAGAAAAAAACAAGTGCCGAAAGTGCTGGATAATAAAAAAATATCTATTGAAAAAGCTGTGAAACGTGGCGAAGAAGATATTTTGGAAGGGTTATATAAAGAGATTGCCGATACAAGTGAAATATTAAAGCATTTTGAATCTGGCTTACAGGAGTTATATAAAAGTAAAGATGATTCTCTTGCTGCTATCAGCACTTTTGATAATCAAAATGGTAACTATTATAAATCGGCAGCAGCTCATGCAAAACAAATTACCGATAGTGTCTTAAGAATAAATATCAGCATCCTGATATCTTCAAGTATAAAAAAATACGATTCCATAACCAGCAGGCACGACAGCCTGGTGAAAAATATAATGCAAAATGAAGCAACCCTGAAAGATTTACATAAAGTATTGAAGATAGCATATACATTGCCATTAATAGAAAAATACCAGCAGGATAACCTGCCTGATGCACAACCGATAGAAGGGTTTTCAAACAGGCAGCATGAAATAATGCAACTGGCTGATACATTGATAAAGAAATAATGTAAACAATATATGAAACGAAGAAATTTTATCACCAACAGTACTATTGCTACCGCCGGTTTAGGCTTATTGCTTACTGCCTGTAATAATTCAAAAGAAGAATCAGGTACCCCGGCAAAGGCTGAAAGTGAGGAAATTGCTTCGTTTGAGTTAGATGAAAAAACGATAAGCGCTCTGCAGGAAAAAATGTCAACAGGTAAATACAGTTCGGAGCAAATAACAAAATTATACCTGCAGCGTATAGAAGCTATTGATAAAAACGGGCCGAAGCTTAATGCGGTAATAGAAATAAATCCTGATGCTGTTTCTATTGCAAAAGCAATGGACGATGAAAGAAATGCCGGTAAGATAAGAAGCGCAATGCACGGCATTCCTGTATTGATCAAAGATAATATTGATACAGCAGATAAGATGCAAACTACCGCAGGTTCACTTGCAATGGAAGGAAATATTGCTTCACAGGATGCATTTGTGGTAAAAAAGCTAAGAGAATCCGGGGCAGTTATTATTGGTAAAACAAACCTGAGCGAATGGGCAAATTTCCGGTCTTCCAGTTCCTGCTCAGGCTGGAGCAGCCGTGGAGGACAAACAAAATCTCCTTATATACTTGATCGTAATCCCTGTGGATCAAGCTCCGGTTCCGGCGTGGCTGTTGCTGCTAACTTATGTACTGTTGCAGTTGGCACTGAAACAGACGGTTCTATTACATGCCCGGCCGCTGTAAACGGGATCGTAGGCTTAAAACCTACGGTTGGGCTGATCAGCCGCTCCGGCATCATTCCTATTTCTGCTACACAGGATACTTCCGGGCCAATGGCAAGAACGGTGAAGGATGTAGCGATTTTATTGGGTGCGATGACAGGCACAGACGAAGCAGATGCTGCCACAAAACAAAGTGAAGGGAAAGCTTTAACGGACTATACAAAGTTTTTAGATGCTAATGGTTTAAAAGGCAAACGTATTGGCATTGATAGAAACCCGCAGGGTAATAACCAGTACATGCATACCCTCATTAAAAAGGCACTGGATGTTTTAAAAAAACAAGGTGCCGAAATTATCGAAATAGCATATGCCGATGCGATTGATAAATTGGGAAAATATGAATCAGATGTATTGAAGTATGAGTTTAAAGACGGGGTGAATAAATACCTGGCTTCAGCAAACGCGAAAGTAAAATCGCTTACAGAGGTAATTGCTTTTAATAAAGCTAATGAGGATAAGGCAATGCCATATTTTAAGCAGGAAACACTGGAAGCTTCGGAACAGAAAGCATCCCTGGAGAGTAAGGCATATAAAGACGCCTATCAGCAAAGCCATATAGCATCAAAAAAAATAATTGATGAAGTAATTCAGAAAAATAAGCTCGATGCTATTTGCGGATTAACGATGGGACCGGCATGTGGTATTGATGTGGTATATGGCGACCGCTGGGGAGATGTTTTTCTGACCGCACCGGCAGCAGTTACCGGTTATCCTCATATAACCGTTCCTGCCGGATTGGTATATGCCCTCCCCGTTGGTATTTCTTTTTTTGGAACAGCATACAGCGAACCTGTCTTACTCACTATAGCATACGCATACGAACAGTCCACCCGTAACAGGCAACAGCCTTCATTCAGGAAATCATTTTTGCCGTAACAATACCTGTTATTGATTATTAAGCATAAGCATATACTCTTACCGGGGTAAATATCAAATGTACATTTCGACTAAAGAACAGCATATGCAGATGAACTAAGATACTTTATGTTTGAAGCATACGTTTTTGCTGCAAACAACAACCTTTATGCTGCCGGCACCATTACCTTTTAATGAACTTCAGCGATTACAGGATCTATATGCATATGATATACTGGATACACATGCAGAAACGGATTTTGATGAGTTGGTTGAACTCGCAAGTCACATTTTGGGATGCCCGATTTCTTTGGTTACTTTAATTGATAAAGACCGCCAGTGGTTTAAGGCAAAAAGAGGTATTGATTTTTCTTCTACAAAACGCGAGCTTTCTTTTTGTGCACATACTATTTTACAGAATGATGTGATGGTGGTGGAAGATGCTGAGAAAGATGAAAGATTTTCTGATAATCCGTGTGTGGCAGGTGAGCTGCATATCAGGTTTTATGCGGGGGCGCCTATTATTTCGCCTGCTGGTCATAAACTGGGAACGCTTTGTATTGCAGACAGAAATCCCAGGTCGCTGTCTGCTGACGAGCACAGGTATCTTGTGCTGTTATCAAGCCAGGTTACAAAATTGCTGGAAATAAGAAAGCGGAATATAGTTATACGGGAAAGGGCTGCCGAGATTATAAAACTTAAGAGTGATGCTATTAATCGCTATATTGGCGATATTGAGCATGAAAAAAAAGTCATAGCCAGGGATCTGCATGAGCAATTTGCACAGGAAATAGCTTCAAGCCTGATGTACCTGAAAATGGCAGAAAAGGAAAAACCGGAAAAGCAATTGAGCTATATACTGTCTGCTAAAGAACAATTGAATAACACATTGCATAATATCCGTAACCTTTCTTATAAAATTTCGCCGCTTGCCAACCAGTTATTGGATACCGGCGAAATGGTATCGGAATATGTAAAAAGTGTAGCAGCTACCTGCTCATTTAAAATCATTTTGAACCTGCCTGATATAAGTAATATCAGAGCTGACCGTGAAAGATTATTAATTCTGATACGGACGATTGAATTATGGCTGAAAATGCTGAATTACAGAAAGGATATAACCGAGGTGCAGATTACGGTTAAAATAAAATCACAATTGTTGATAGAGATTGAACATAACGGCATCGCTATTGACGAAAGTCTTAAAAACGAAATGCTTCAGCATATTTTATGCGATAAAATTTATTCCTATAATGGCAGTGTGAATATTCCTTTAGAACAAGGGAAAAATATGCTGCTCATTACATTACCGTTGCCGGAATATATAAATGAAAAACCTGCGCCCGGCATACTATATAATTAGCAGTAGGAGATGAGCCTATTTTCTCATCCTCATCCACGGATTACTGATCAGCACAACATTAAAGTAAAACTGGCTTATCCGGTCTTCCGGGGCATTGGCCAATGATTGTCCATCATTGGTTCTCCATGCACGTTTTTGAAAACTACCTGTATAACCTGCCTGTAGACCTATAGAAGCAGGATGTTTTGGAGATTTGAATAATACTCCGGCTCCTGCACGATATATAAAAAAGCCATTGGTAAACTTTACAGGCGTAATGTTTTGCTGCACGATGGGAGATTCAAGTACATCATCAAAATCCACCTGGGAATTATCTTTATAAAACACTGACTGGTATCCCTGGTAACCCAAACCGACTAATGGAAATAAGGTGATATGTTCGTTCTTCAGAACGTCATAGCCAATGTGGGCATTAAAACCTATATACCTTATTGTGCTGCTTTTTTCATCACGCCTTGCGCTCATGCTGCTGCCCAATGTTATGCCCGCATCAGAGATAATGCGGTTTCTTTCTTTAAACCAGCCAAGACCGATGGTGGCTGTGTAGTTTTTTAATGGTTCATATTGGGGGAGATTGGCCAGCCTGTTGTTAAGCCCGCTGAATTTTTGAAAACTTCCGCCTAAGGTGCGGCTTAGTGATGGCATATATTCTGCCATTTTTTCTTTATCCCATTTCTTATGTTCCTTTTTATGTTGCGCTGTAGCTGACAATACAGCGATGCTGAATAAGCAGCAGATGATGAGCCTCATAATAATATATTTATGATTTTGTATTACAAACGAAGTGCCCAAATTATTGGATGCGTGAAGGAAAGAAAGAACGCTTATATTTTAAATGGTTTTGAGAACTTTAACATTTGCTGAATAAAGTTATATAGTAATGAGTGGCCAGGTGTGGTTGGCAGGCGACGCCCTGCAGTTGATAAGCATTACGGGGCCGCAGGTAACATAAGAACTTTAAATGTTTTAGTCTACAATTGTTGTATCAATAAGATTGATGGTTCTGGCTGCATCATCATATTCTGTTGCGCGTATAGCTTTCAACATCATACCTGTTAATAAACCGGGAGATGCTATGCCCTGGCAAACGCGAAGTACAACGGTATCTATCTGGTTGATGTAAAACTGCTTTTGTTCTGTATTCAGTCCTGCCAGTATAAGTGCGCTGCTCCAGGAAGCCGTTCTGGCTTTATCTATACTGAAATTTAATACAGGCACATGCCTGCCGGATACTATTTTATCCAGCAGCCGCATTGGCAGCCAAACCTGTGAGAGACATTCCTGCACATCATCAATTAATGTAGCAATTACGTCGTTTATCTTATTAAAATCATTTTGTAACGCATCTATCCCGTTTTTGTCAGCCATTTCGGCCGTGGCAATAGCAAGATCGAGATTAATATGTGTATTTACGCCAAGTAAAATATGCTGCACAACGATAAGATCATTATTACTGCAATTGTCAAAAACAAACTTCCACGATGATGTACACTGGCCGCCGGCCTTGTATGCTTCATATGCATCAATATAGCGCTGCGCGAAAACAACATCTAACCTGTCCATCCTGCTGCCATCTTCAAAAAGATTATGCTTTATACCTTCATCAACAGCTATGGTCATTCTTTTATATAAAGCGGCAAAATACCCAAAGCAGCTTTTTTCAGTTTTGGTTTGCTGAACAATAGCATCAAGACGGGTAATTACTTCAGCAATGTTTTGAATCGGCATATAAAGGGATTTGTACAAATTAAGGTAGAAAACAGAGATAACAAATTACAACCAATTTTTGATTGTATTTTAATTACTGGCTCTTCTGGTACAAATAAAGGAACTGCTGAAACTTTCCTGCAATTTTTAAGCGGTAGTAACGTATTCTTCGTAAAACTTATCGCACCACTCTTCCATTTTACTGAATGTATCGTTTGCTGATTTTACAATTTTTTCTTCATTGTTTGCCGCCCGCTCATTTACTGCTGCTATAAAAGATTGCCACATCGGTAAATTATCTTCACCATACCCATTAAAAAAAGTGAGCGATTCAGGTGGAATAGCTGCCTGCTTATTCAGCATTTTAGCAATAATAGTTCCTCCCATAGTTGAGCCCTCCATTACGTATAAAACACCTAAAGCCTCTATTACATCATTTACCTGCGGCAGATTTCCGCACTTTCTGAAATTAATTGCCCCGGAAGAAATGGTATTGATATCCTTAAGAATGGTGTCGCTTTTTCTTCTTTGGTTATAAGCAGGTACAATGTTGTTGTTGATATATTTATTGAGCAGCGGCTCAAGGGGTGCATAATACCCATAAAAGAGACGAAGCAGCTTTTCATAATCTTTTCCTGATGCTACTTTCTTAATATAACCCACCATTTTCTTTTCAAGCGAAAGATGAGCCTGCTTTGTCTTTTCTTTAAGTTTTGCCGCGACCATGTATTACTTATTATTATGCAATTTACGGTATCGGATTTTATTTCGTGTTATGTATAGATTAAGTTCGGGGGCGCGAATCAAGCAAAAAATATTGAATATGCATTACAGGGATATTTTTACTAAATTTGTTAGTATGAAAACTGTTCTGGAAACAACAAAAATTCACTTACAATAATATTAGCATACATTCCATGTTTTACAAAGCAGATCTCCATATTCATTCTCATTATGCAAAAGCAACAAGTCCGCAATTAACACTGGAATTACTGGCAAAATGGGCAGCAATAAAAGGAATACAATTGCTGGGTACAGGCGATTTTACACATCCTGCATGGCTGAAAGAGATAAAAGAAAAACTGAAAGCGGCAGGTAACGGATTTTTTTATTTAAAAAACGCCGGCGATACAGGGTTTTGCTTATCCACTGAGATATCTTCTGTGTATGTATATGGCAATAAAGTACGAAAGAATCATAACCTGGTATACATGCCTGATATTGATGCTGTGGAAAGATTCAATAAAAAGTTGAGTAAGTATGGCGATCTTTCTTCAGATGGCAGACCAACTGTAACGCTGTCTTCCCGCGATTTGCTTGAAATGGTGCTGGAAATCTCTGATCATGCACACCTGGTGCCTGCCCATGCATGGACGCCATGGTTTTCGACTTTGGGTTCCAAAGGCGGGTATGATAGCATAGAAGAATGTTTCAGGGATTTAACACCAAACATATTTGCTATTGAAACCGGTTTATCTTCTGACCCGGCAATGAACTGGCAATGGAGCAAACTTGATCATTTGGCTATGATGTCAAGTTCTGATGCACATTCACTTCATAATCTCGGCAGGGAGGTTAATTTGTTTGATACGGATTTTACATATGATGCAATGTTTAATGCGGTGAAAAACAAAAATGGCTTTTCAGGCACTTATGAATTTTTTCCTGAAGAAGGTAAATATTCTTTTGACGGACATAGAAAATGCGGTATATCTATGTCGCCTGAATTGAGCAATAAAGTAAATAATATTTGCCCTGTTTGCAAAAAGCAGCTAACCATTGGCGTTATGAGCAGGGTGAGCAAGTTGTCGGATCGCAGCGTAGCTGTCAGGCCTGCAAATGCGCCGGCTTTTGAGTATATTATTCCACTTCGTGAAATATTGTCCGAAATAAATGGAACAGGAGTGAACAGCATAAAAGTGGAAAAGGCATATACCAATGCTATTTCATTTTTTGGAAACGAATTTGCTTTATTAAAAGAGGCGCCGCCTGATGGTATAAGGAAATATGACCCGGTGCTTGGCGAAGCGATATCCCGTATGAGATTGGGTAAAGTAAACAGGGTAGCGGGCTATGATGGCATATACGGTAAAATAATGTTATTTGAAAAAGATGAATTGCAAAAAAATAAATCAACCCAGGTAAGCTTGTTTATATGAATATTCTTATCCGGAACAATAGCAAAATTTCGACAATATGAAATGGAATAAGTTAGAAACGGAAACACAATGGCAGCAGATATTGGAAAACTCAAAACAGCGGCTTCAGCTTGTGTATAAGCATTCTACACGCTGTTCAATAAGCAGTGTGGTGAAAAGCAGGCTGGAAAGGGCAAACGCGCCGGCAGGCATAGATTTTTATTTTCTTGACCTTATCAGCTTCAGGTCAGTTTCAAATAAGATAGCGGAAGATATGCGGGTGATACACGAATCTCCGCAGGTACTGCTGATCAAAGATGGTGAATGTATTTATAATGAAAGCCATACCGGAATAAATATGGATGATATTGTTGCGGAAGGAATGCGGGCGTAATTTGCTACAATTAATTCGTATATTAGTAGTTGCAATTCACCAAATAAAAAGGAGGTATTCATGAAATCTACAGATAAATCATGGAAATCTTCGGTTATTATCGCGTAACCGGGTTATCCATAAAAATAATCTGCTGACAATTGTCAGGAGCCATCGGTAAAACGATGGCTTTTTATTTTTGCTTATTTAATCAACGAGAGGTAAGCGTTCAGGCCACAAGTCAGGCAACTCACCACTGAAGCCCATTTGCGGTAAATTGTTTATCTGTTCAATTTCTTCATGTGCAAGATTAAAATCAAAAACATCCATATTCTCTGCTATTCTTTCTTTGGTAGTAGATTTGGGAATAGGGATGGCGCCGTGCTCTATAATCCATCGAAGACAAATTTGTGAAATAGATTTATTATGTTTTTCCGCCAGCGACTGAAGTAATGGATTCTTAAAAACCCTTCCGCGAGCCAGTGGCGACCAGGCTTCAATGGCAATATTATGCTGCTTGCAGTAACCTGTAACTTCCGGTTGCCAATAACCAGGATGAAATTCGATTTGATTCAATGCCGGTCTTATTTTAGCGGACTGCATTAATGCATCAAGATGAACAGGAAAGAAATTACTTACGCCAATGGATTTTATCTTTCCTTCCTGCTGCAGTTCTTCCATTGCTTTCCAGGAATCTGCATTGGCTTTTTGCCAGTTATCATAATTACGTGCATTGGCAGGCCAATGTATAAGATACAAATCTATATAATCAAGTTGTAATAGCTGCAGTGATCTTTCAAAAGCTTTCTTCGCTTCATTATAACCCAGTTCTTCCCGCCATAATTTTGTAGTAATAAATAATGCTGTACGCGGAATACCGCTTTTACGGATGCCTGCCCCAACTACAGCTTCATTCTCATATTTGGCAGCAGTATCAAATAGCCGATAGCCTTTTTCAACAGCGAATTTAATGGCATCAATGGCTTCCTCTTCCGTGGCTTTATAAGTGCCAAAACCAATAGAAGGTATGCTGTTACCATCATTAAGGGTAATGAAGCTTGTCATAATTTTTTGGTTTGTTAAATGTTGTTTTTCATAAAGGAACAATTATAATGCCATCAAGACATAATTATAAACAGGACACAATGGGTTTGAGAATTTGAAAATAGAAATATAATGTAAATTGTTTAATTTATAACAAATACCTGCCGTTCCAAAGAGTATGCCTGGTATCTTATAATGACATCATTATGGATGAATTGAAAAACAGGTTTCCTGCGTTGCGCCGTGTGTATAATGATTTAGCATTACAACAAATACTTTTTATAGAATAGCACACGGAATACACTGATGATACTGATAAACACCGATATATTCCGTAAATATCCGCCATATCCGTTTTATCCGTGTTCCATTCTGCGTATTGGCCATGCCCGAAGTTATTTTTAAATAACCCCTGATATATTTTCTGCCACGAATTCCGGTGTTCGCATCGGCGAAACAGGATTTGCTACACAAAGAGCCACAAGGCATGCACAAAGTTACACAGAGCCTTTTATTATTCTTTGTGGCTCTTTGTGTAGCCTTCGTGTACCTCTGTGAAATAACCAGTGAATAATGCAACCGGTAAGCCGGGAACTTATAAGCTGTAACCGGGATCCTGCCGCATAGCGGCTAACTGTTTGTAGAAAGAAAGCAAATGTCATCCTTATATTTTTCCTGATTCAGGTTTGGTACTCGGAATGAAATAAGTTTTATATCCCATCACTTCATTCAGTAACTTTACCTGATCTATACAGAAATCTAACACCATCTATTTCATGTTTCATTCTTCTTTCGTTACTTATCTGCAGGAAAAGTTTACCGGTTTCTTTTCATCGGATACTATTATTTATAAACACACTCCTGTTACGGGCGGAGATATTAACCAGGCATTTTTGCTTGAAACCAGCCAGGGACGATTTCTTATAAAAATTAACGCGGCAATGTATGGGTTGGATATGTTTGAAAAGGAAGCGAAAGGATTGCTGCAATTAGCCGATACCAAAAGCCTGAGGGTACCAATGCCGCTGTTTGACGGAAAATATCACCAGGAATTATTTTTTGTGATGGAATATATTGAACAGGGACCGCAGGTGAATGATTTTTGGGAATTATTTGGCGAGGGTATTGCAAATCTCCATACTAACAGTAATGCATATTTTGGTTTAGCATATAATAATTTTATTGGCAGTCTTACCCAACCCAATAATACACATGAAACCTGGGCTGATTTTTATGCTAAGGAAAGATTAATGCCGCTTGCGCATAAGGCAAATAAAAGAGGTGTGCTGGCAAATGAATATATTGAACAGGTTGAGAAAATCGGGAACAAATTATCATCCATTTTCCCGGATGAGAAGCCGGCATTGCTGCATGGTGATTTATGGAGCGGCAATTTTATGGCAGATGAAAAAGGGAATCCGGTAATTTTCGATCCCGCGGTTTATTATGGCAACCGCGAAATGGATATTGCGATGTCTTTATTATTCGGTGGATTTGATGATGCGTTTTATGACGCTTATAATGCTCATTACCCCCTACAACCAGGCTGGCAGGAGAGAGTCAGCCTATGCCAGCTATACCCGCTGCTGGTTCATCTTACACTGTTTGGAGGAAGTTATTATGAAAGAGTGGTTGAGATAATAAAGCAGTACAGGTAAGCTATAAGTTGTCAGCAATCGGCTATCAGCGGTTAGCAGTCGGTTTATCACGCTCTGTTATTCTTTCACGTCAAACCAAACTTTTTTTTCATTGTTCCAGGTGCCGTTATAATTGATCGTTAACTCTTCCCCCGGTCGTATTGCTCTTACTGTTTTTATAAACATGGTGTTGTCATCATAGTCCATAAAATATTCGCAGTTGGATTGATAGGAATGATTGTAAACAGGAATATATCCCAGCGCCATGCAGCACTGATCTTCATTATCTCCCCATACAAAAATGTAGTCGTGCAGCAAAGTTTGGTCGATCAGCTTTCTTTCAGTATTGCTCATTACAATTACGGGCGATACTTCTATTACTGTCTCAGGCTTTATTTTTTTTCTTGTAAAAACACCCCGTCCTTTATCTTTGGTAAAATCAATATACAAAAAGTCTGATATCATATTTTTAAAAAGAAACTTTGTTTTAAAATTGCCGGTACGAACTTACCTCAAAGCTATTTGTAATTTTAATACATTAAAATAAATATAATGTCTCTTGACCAGGATGAAATACCATTGCAGGATCAGTTTGAGGAAGTAATTAACTCGAACGATAAGCTGGCTATACAGGAGTTCCTGAATAACCAGAACATCAGCGATGTGGCTCAACTGATCAGCGATAACGAAGACTACGAAACACAGATCATATCCATTCTTTCGCTGCACCGGGCGGTAAGCACGTTTAAAATACTGGACGTGCCTGAGCAAAAAAGGATCATTCAATCCCTTCCTCCTATAAAAACAGCCGAATTATTAAACGAGCTGCCTGCAGATGACAGAACCGCTTTTCTGGAAGAGTTGCCAACCAGTGTGGTGAGAGAATTGATTAAGCTGCTGAATCCTGAAGAGAGAAAAGTTACGCTTTCTTTACTGGGGTATGCTGAAGGCTCTGTAGGAAGGTTGATGACACCTGACTATATAGCCGTGCAGGAAGACTGGACCGTTGCCGAAGTGCTGGAAGAAATAAGAAAAGAAGGCAAGCACATGGAAACGATTGATGTGATATATGTAACCAATGAAAACGGCGAATTTATAGATGATATGCGGATCAGGGAAATCATATTATCAAAACCTGATAAGATCGTTTCTGAGATTATCGACCGCCGGTATATTGCTTTGCACGTAAATGACAGCCAGGAAGAAGCAAATAATATTTTTAAGATGAATAACAGGGTCGCCCTGCCTGTTGTTGACGATAATAATATACTGCTCGGTATTGTGACCATTGATGATATGCTTTGGGTAGCCAACGAAGAATTTACAGAAAATATACAGCGTATAGGTGGTACCGAAGCATTGGATGAACCTTATCTTGAAATGCCACTGTTTAAGCTGGTTTTAAAACGTGTTGGCTGGCTGGTGATCTTATTTATCGGTGAAATGCTAACTGCAACGGCTATGAGCTTTTTTGAAGATGAAATTGCAAAAGCGGTTGTACTGGCATTATTTGTACCGCTGATTATTTCGAGTGGCGGCAACAGCGGGTCGCAGGCCTCAACGCTTATTATACAGGCGATGGCGATGGGCGAAGTGTATGTAGAAGACTGGTGGCGTGTAATGCGGCGGGAAATACTTTCAGGGCTTATGCTTGGGGCTGTACTTGGCATTATTGGATTTCTCCGCATAGAAATCTGGTCGCATTTCTTTCCGGAAGTATATGGACAGCATTCATTTTTTATAGCGTTGACGGTAGGCTTTTCTTTGATTGGCGTGGTATTATGGGGAACATTGAGTGGTTCTATGCTGCCATTGCTGCTCAAAAAATTAGGCGCTGACCCGGCAACTTCATCTGCTCCCTTTGTTGCTACATTGGTTGATGTAACCGGGTTGATCATTTATTTTTCGTTTGCATATGTTTTTTTGCGCGGCATCTTGTTGTAAATATTGCCTGCTTAAGTTATTAAACTGCTTTGTAAATAAAATTGCTTATGCGAAAATTAATTATACTTTCCATATTACTGGGTGGGGTATTCTTTGCTGATGTACAGGCACAACTTTCCCCGCTTACTGTTGAAAAAATAATGAGAGATCCTGTATGGATTGGCACTTCCCCGGCAGATGTTGAATGGGATGATACAAATACTTTGTACTTTAAATGGAATCCTGATAAGAATAAAGGAGATTCTCTCTACTCAATAACTATTACCAATAAAGTGCCACAGAAAGTGACCGCGGAAAAAAGCGGCGATATTGTTTATTCCCGCCGGCTTGCCTACAACAATAAACGAAACGCGTATACATATACAAAAAGCGGCGATATTTTTTTCTCCGATATATCAAAGAAGAAAACCATCCAGGTTACGCAGACATCGGAATACGAAGCAAACCCCGTATTTTCTTTTGATGATAGCTGTATAGTATATGCTCGTAACCAGAACCTGTATGCGTGGAATATTTTTTCAGGCAATACCATTCAACTCACCAATATCCAAAAAGGAAATGAACCGCCGAAAGACCCTAAGCAGAAATTGAATACGCAGGAAGAGTGGTTGAAGAAAGACCAGTTGCAATGGATGGAAATATTGAAAGAAAGGAAAGCGCATAAAGATATGACTGATGCCTACAACAAAAGCCTGCCTGAACCTGATAAGTTAAGAACAATATACACAGGAGACAAAAGCGCATCCTCATTACAGATGAGTCCTGATGGAAGATTTATTACCTACCGGCTTAACCGTTCTGCTAATGGTGCAAAAAATACCATTATTCCCAACTATGTTACCGAAAGCGGTTTTACAGAAGATATAAACGGACGTACAAAAGTTGGAGCGCCTCTGGGCAGCAGCGAATTTTTTGTGTACGACAGGTACAACGACACTATAATAGCTGTAAAAACAGATGCTATACCCGGTATAAAAGATATACCTGGTTTTATTAATGATTACCCAAAGTTGCTGGAAGAAAAACAAAAGAAAGCTGCATTGCGTGAAGTAACCTTTGCCAGTATCAGCTGGTCGCCAAAGGGAAGTTTTGCTGTTGTTGATATACGTGCACAGGATAACAAAGATCGCTGGCTGATGAAGCTTGAGCCTGCAACCGGCAAATTAGTATTACTTGACCGCCAGCATGATGATGCCTGGATAGGAGGCCCCGGAGTATGGGGAAACAATACCGGGTGGGTTGCTGAAAATATTTTCTGGTTTCAATCAGAAGTAACAGGTTATTCCCATCTCTATACTATTGATCTTGCCTCAGGAAAGCGCATTGCACTCACTTCCGGTAATTATGAAGTACAGGCTTGTGAGCTTTCTAACGAAAAAAAATATTTTTACATTACCACCAATGAAATACACCCTGGTGAGAAACAATTTTACCGGTTGCCCGTAACCGGTGGCAGGGCGGAACGCATCACAACGATGACCGGCGCAAACCTTATTACCATTTCTCCTGATGAAAAAACGATTGCCATCCTGTATTCTTACTCCAACAAGCCAACAGAGCTATTGCTGCAGGAAAACAAACCAGGTGGAAAACTTACACAAATCACGTTTAAAGCGCAGAGTGAGGAGTTTAAAACTTATAACTGGCGCGATCCTGAGCTGATCACTTTTAAGGCAAGAGATGGCGCGGAAGTATATGCGCGGTTATATAAACCTGCCAACCCAGCTCCTTCAAAACCAGCCGTAATATTTGTGCACGGGGCAGGCTACCTGCAGAACGCACATAAGTGGTGGAGCAGTTATTTCAGGGAATATATGTTTCACAACCTGCTTGCAGATAATGGTTATTATGTGCTTGATATGGATTACCGTGCAAGTGCAGGTTACGGCCGCGACTGGCGAACAGGAATCTATCGTTTTATGGGAGGAAAAGATCTCACCGATAATATTGACGGCGCAAAATGGCTGACAGAAAAATTTGGTGTTGATCCAAAACACATTGGTATATATGGAGGCTCATACGGTGGTTTTATAACATTAATGGCTTTGTTTACTTCGCCGGGCACTTTTGCCGCCGGCGCTGCATTAAGGCCTGTTACGGATTGGGCACATTACAATCATGGTTATACCTCCAATATTCTTAATACACCTGCAGAAGACAGCATTGCTTACAGGAAGAGCTCACCCATTTATTTTGCAGAAGGATTGCAGGATAATTTGCTTATCTGTCATGGAGTGGTAGATGTGAATGTGCATTTTCAGGATGTGGTAAGATTAAATCAAAGATTAATTGAACTTGGAAAAAAAGACTGGCAGGTAGCGATGTATCCCGTGGAAGATCACGGCTTTGTTGAACCATCAAGCTGGGCAGATGAATACAAAAGAATATTTAAGTTGTTTGAAGAAGTATTAAAAAAGTAGTGAAATGCCGCGAATGCATATTCAATCCGGGTAATGGAACACGGATAAAACGGATGTGACGGATATTCACGGATGCTATCCGTGCTATTCGGTATCACCCGCGTTTTCGTGTACTATTCTTCAAAGAGGATTGTCGTAAAGCTATATTATCATGAAGAGCAGGGCGATAAAATTCATGGCTGTATCTATCAGTAAAAATAAATGTTGCAATATGAAATTTAAATTGTTTGTACTGTTTTTATTTGTAAGCATTGCTGGCCATTCCCAGCAGTATACTACAGAAAGGGATATTAATTATTATGAAGAAGCTATCAATAAAAATGATGCTTATATCGCTTCGCAATGCAAGCTTGATATTTATTATCCCAAAAACAAAAAAGACTTTGCCACTATTGTGTGGTTTCATGGCGGTGGAATAACGGCAGGAAGTAAAGAATTGCCCAGGGCGCTGATGGAAAAAGGCTATGCTGTAGTTGGGGTAGGCTACAGGCTTTCTCCTAAAGTGAAAGCTCCTGCATATATTGAAGATGCTGCCGCTGCTATTGCCTGGGTTTTCAATAATATTGGCAAATACGGAGGCAGCACAAAACTGATTTTTGTATCCGGTCATTCCGCAGGCGGGTATCTTGGCATGATGGTGGGGCTCGATAAAAAATACTTAAGCAAATACGGTATTGATGCAAACCAAATTGCTGGTTTAATTCCATTCAGCGGACAGGTTATTACACATTTTACTGTTCGTAAAGAAAAAGGTATCAAAGAAACGCAACCCATCATTGATGAATATGCGCCGCTGTATCATGTACGTAATGATGCACCTCCTTTGCTATTGATAACCGGCGACAGGGAAATGGAATTGTTCGGGCGTTATGAAGAAAATGCATATTTCGCAAGAATGATGAAACTTGCCGGGCATAAAAAAACAAAGCTCTATGAATTGGAAGGTTTTGATCACGGAGGTATGGCTGAGCCTGCATTCCCCTTATTGCTGAAAGAGATGGCTGCCATTATAAAAGGAGGGCAGACACATAATCAGTAACCATATTCAACAGGCTGATTAAGTGCTGAAATATTTCAGGAATATATTTTTCTGCTGAAAGATAAGCATGAGGTATATCCCCTGTGTCATATCTGAAACAAACCATGTTAAATTATCGGAAATAGAAGTTATATCTTCTCCTGCCACATACTATTTATTATCTTCGGATACTTCTAAAGTAACAATCATGATAAGCGTTATTATTCCTGCACTAAATGAAGAAACAACGATCAGAAGAGTGATCCAACGCATACGCCAATCCGAAAAAGCTATTGAAATAATTGTAGTAGATGATAACTCATATGACAACACTGTTAGTGAAGCACTGAAAGAAAAGGTAAGAGTTATAACCAGCTCACGGAAAGGTAAAGGTATCTCTATGCGCGAAGGAATGATGGCTGCTTCACATAATATTATTGTATACCTGGATGCTGATATTTTAACCTATCCTAAAAATATTGTATCAATACTTGCTGAACCGATTTTGAAGGAGGAAGCTGATTTTGTAAAATCGTATTTTGACAGGCAGGCAGGCAGGGTAACTCAATTGGTAGCAAAACCATTACTCAGCATATTTTTTCCGGAGCTTGAAAAATTTATGCAGCCGCTTAGTGGTATGATAGCTGCACGAAAGGATTTTTTACAACAAATTGAATTCGAAAATGATTATGGTGTTGATATTGCATTGCTGATTGATGCCTATAACAAAAATATTCGTATTAAAGAGGTGAACATTGGTTATATCAAAAATGATATGCAAAGCCTTGAATCACTTGGTAAAATGTCGCGCCAGGTATCCAGAACCATTTTACAAAAAGCGGGTTCTCTTTCAAACAATAACCTTGAGACACTTTCCGGAATTTATACTATCAGCGATGAAATGGAGATTTCAATTAAAGAAACTTTGCTGGATATGAAGAAGATGATACTCATTGATATCAACATACTCATGGAATATGATTTCAATGAAATTGCCGTCGCATATTTTGGGCAAAGCGAACATTATAACTGGTTGTTAAAAACATATGGCGACCCTGCGGAACGGTTAGAAAAAACAGCTATGCTGCTTAAAGGAAAATCTTTGCCTGAGCTTCAGTTTATTGCAGATACTATTCCTCTGGCAAAAAATGCTGCGGAGATAATTAAAGAGCTGAAAAATAAAGGATACGTCTGCGTACTGGTATCTGAAGGATTTGATGTTGTAGCAAATCACATAAAAAATAAACTCGGTTTTGATTATTGCTTCAGTAATTTTCTGGAGCTTGACAAAAGCGTTGCCACAGGAGCATTAACTATCGCCGAATGTTTTACTCCTGGTGATAATAAAGAAGTATATGATAAGTCATTTGTCCTGGAATACGCTACAAAAAAGTTTGGTATTCACGGGAAGAACACGGTATTTGTTGGCAACAGTCCTGAAGATATCCCGATGCTGAAAAATGCGGGAATGGGTGTGGTTACCAGCAATGCATTACCTGAAACAAGCATATGGGCCGACAAAATAATACCTGCAAACTCTTTAGAGTCAATATTAGACATAACACACTCCTCTGTAAATAAGAAATCAATACTTGGACAGAAAGTTAAGTATACATTGCTTGGAGCGGTGGCACTTGGCACGGCAGCAGCGGGATACTACCTATATAATAAAATTAAAAAGAAAGAAGAGATAACCGAAGCCTGAATGGTTAGATTTTCGAATGCACAAACAGCTGAAGTATGTTGATACCTTTATTCGTGCATTCTGTGCTGCGTATGATGTCTTTGCCACACATCACTATCCTACCGCCTGCATCGGACTTCCGGCTGCAGGGTTCCCATGATTTCAGCTACCAAATTTTTCAACTACAACAATATTTGGGAGATTTTTTTATAATATTGCGCAATCGTTTGCGTTGCTAATACTTACATTAAACATTTATATCAAAAATATGTGTGGAATTGTTGCTTATATCGGGTATCGCCAGGCTTATCCTGTAATTATAAAAGGGTTAAAAAGATTAGAATACAGAGGTTATGACAGCGCGGGAGTAGCATTGCTGAATCATGGACTTAAATTATACAAGAAAAAAGGAAAGGTAGCTGCACTTGAAGAAATTACTATAGGTAAAGACCTGGATGGTAGTATCGGTATCGGTCATACACGTTGGGCAACACATGGAGAACCGAGTGATAGAAATGCACATCCTCATTTGTCTGCCAATGGAAAGCTGGCGATGATACATAACGGCATTATTGAAAATTATGCCGCACTCAGGCATGAGCTGATTAAAAAAGGTTATGTTTTTCACAGTGATACTGATACTGAAGTATTGCTGAATTTTATTGAAGACATTCAGAAGAACAATGAAAGTACACTGGAAGAAGCATTGCGTATTGCATTAAAACGCATTGTTGGTGCGTATGTGATTGTACTGATAGATAAAGATAATCCTGACACGCTTATAGCTGCAAGAAAGGGTAGCCCGCTGGTAATTGGTATAGGTAAGGGTGAACATTTTTTAGCGAGCGATGCTTCGCCGATTATTGAATATACCAAGGAAGTAGTGTATGTAAACGATTACCAGATAGCTATCATCAAAGCAGATGAACTGATACTGAAAAACCTGGGCAATGAAAGACAAACCCCTTTTATACAAAAGCTCGATCTTGAATTAGCCGCTATTGAAAAAGGCGGTTACGATCATTTCATGCTTAAAGAAATTTATGAACAGCCACATACTATTTATGATTGCTTACGCGGAAGGCTGGATGTTTCAGAGGGAACAATAACCATGTCCGGCATTCAGAATAATATTGACCTGATAAAAAATGCCAACAGGATTTTAATTATCGCCTGCGGCACATCGTGGCATGCGGGTTTGATTGCTGAATATGTAATTGAGGAGCTATGCCGTATACCTGTTGAGGTGGAGTATGCATCGGAATTCCGTTATCGGAATCCGGTTGTTCACAAAGGAGATATGATCATTGCTATTTCCCAAAGTGGCGAAACCGCAGATACCCTTGTGGCTATTGAGAGGGCAAAAGAGCAGGGAGCGGTAATACTGGGTATTGTAAATGTTGTTGGCTCATCTATCGCGAGAATATCTCATGCAGGCGCATATACACATGCCGGTCCCGAAATTGGTGTAGCCAGCACAAAAGCGTTTACCGCGCAGTTAACGGTACTTGCGATGGTGGCATTAAAAATTGCAAAAGAAAGAGGAACGATTACTAATGAACGCTACCTGCATCTTATCAACGAATTGAATGAAGTGCCGGAAAAGGTAAAGCTGATACTGGATGAAGCTGATTATATAAAAGATATAGCTGCAAAATATAAAGATGTACCAAACGCATTATACCTTGGACGGGGATATAATTTCCCGGTTGCATTGGAGGGAGCGCTCAAATTAAAAGAGATTTCTTATATACATGCCGAAGGTTATCCTGCTGCGGAAATGAAACACGGGCCTATTGCCCTTGTTGATGAAAACCTGCCGGTAATATTTGTTGCCACAAAAGATACCTATCACGAAAAAATTGTGAGCAATATACAGGAGATAAAAGCGCGTAAAGGGAAAGTAATAGCTGTTATTACAGAAGGCGATGAAACAATTAAGGGAATGGCTGACGATATAATGCCGATCCCTGAAGCAGATGAATTGATCGCCCCGATATTAAGTGTAATTCCATTGCAACTGCTGTCATACTATATTGGAATAGCAAAGGGGTATGATGTAGATAAACCCCGGAACCTTGCCAAGAGTGTGACGGTGGAGTAGAGCTGTCAGCTATCAGGTATCAGCTATCAGTGTCATGTGTTCACCTGATAGCTGACGGCTGACAGCTCACTCTTCAAAGCCAAAAATTTCAAACTATATTAACCTTAGCTTCTTATTTTTGAATAACATCATCATAATAAGACACATGAGATTCAAACATCTTTTTTTCAGTATCATTTTTGTATGCGCTGTTCAAACTGTTTTTGCGTGGGGCGTTACAGGTCACAGGGTTGTAGCGGAAATAGCGCAGCGTCACTTAAATTCAAAAGCCAAAAAAGAACTTAAAAAGCTGATTGGAGATGTTCCGCTCGCATTTTGGGCAAATTGGGCTGACTTTATAAAGTCTGATACATCATGGCGCTTTGCGGGTAAGTGGCATTATGTTGATCTGCCCGGGCATATGCCCCAAGCTGATTTTATCCGCGACCTTAAAGCATTGCCTGGTGAAAATTTATATACACAGATTTTATCGCTGCAGGCACAGATCAAAGATGCAAACCTGCCGCTGGATAAAAAACAAACAGCTTTAAAATTTCTTATTCATCTTGTCGGCGATTTGCACCAGCCGCTGCATGTGGGGCGCGACGAAGACCAGGGCGGTAATAAAATACAGGTTACCTGGTTTGGCAAGCCAACCAACCTGCATGTAATATGGGATGAAACGCTGATTGATTTTCAGCAATGGAGCTATACGGAATATGCTACAGTGCTAAACGTTGCAGATAAAACAAAAGTGGCACAATGGCAAAATACCTCCCTTGAAGAATGGTTTTATGAATCGCATGTTATATCTGATAAAATATACGATAACACAGCGCCGGATTCAAAACTGCGTTACGAATACAATTATATGTTTGTACAGGATTTGAATGATCAGTTGCTGAAAGGCGGGTTGAGATTAGCAAAAATTTTGAATGATATACTGGGATAGAGGTAATAAATACATGCTGTTGCTATAGATATCGTAAGTTTTCGGTCTTAAACAGGTTATAAAAGCATGATTGCATGTTGCGGGAAAATTATCAATGAAACCATGAAAATAAAATGGAAAATGTAACACGGAATACGCGGATATGATGGATGATCACTGAAACTATCCGCAGGGATCAGTATCATCCGGGTATTCCGTATGCTATTCTTCGAAAATATGTATAATAAATGGTTACCTGTTTACAGCGCTGATACTGCGGCTATGCCCGGTAATGTTTTTCCCTCAAAATATTCAAGCATAGCGCCGCCGCCGGTTGATACATAGCTTACTTTATCTGCATAACCAAACTGGTTAACAGCAGCTACAGAATCACCACCACCAACAAGTGAGAATGCGCCGTTCTGCGTAGCTGCTGCTACAGCTTCTGCAATGGCTTTTGTGCCACCCTGGAATTTTGCCATTTCAAAAACGCCCATAGGTCCGTTCCATAAAATGGTTTTTGATCTCTTTATTACATTGGTAAACTGCTCACGGGCATTTTCGCCAATATCCAGTCCCATCCAGCCGTCAGGTATCTCATTGCTGGGAGCAGAAGAAGTGTTCGCATTCGCGTCAAATTTGTCTGCAACAATTGAATCAGAAGGTAAATGAATATTAACTCCGGTTTCTTCGGCTTTCTTTAATAACATTCTTGCTACATCCAGCCTGTCTTCTTCACAAAGTGAATTGCCTATTTTACCACCCTGGGCTTTCATGAAAGTATAAGCCATACCGCCGCCAATAATAATATCGGTAGCCTTTTTCAGCAGGTTTTCTATAATGAGAATTTTATCAGAAACTTTTGCACCGCCAATGATAGCGGTAAATGGCTTTTCGGATTGATGCAATACTTTTTCAGCGCTCTTTACTTCACCTTCCATCAACAGTCCAAACATTCTTTTTTCAACAGGAAAGAATTTAGCGATGATAGAAGTAGAGGCATGTGCCCTGTGCGCGGTACCGAAAGCATCGTTTACGTATACGTCGCCAAGCGATGCGAGTTTTTTGGCAAATGCTTCGTCTCCGGCTTCTTCTTCTTTATAAAAGCGAAGATTTTCCAATAATAATACTTCACCGGGCTTCATCATGTCGGCAGTAAGAAAAGCCTGCTCTCCAATGCAATCATTCGCGAATAAAACAGTTGTGCCGCTTAACAAATCACTCAGGTGCTTTACCAGGTGTTTTAAGGAGTATTTGTCTTCGGACCCTTTTTTAGGACGACCGAAATGGCTCATCAGGATCACTTTGCCGCCATCGTCTAATATTTTTTTAATAGTGGGCACAGCTGCACGCATGCGCGTATCATCAGTAATTTCAAGTTTATCGTTCAGTGGTACGTTAAAGTCAACACGCACTAATGCTTTTTGACTTTTAAAATTATACGAGGAGAATTTTGACATATTGCAGAGGATTTAGACAATAATAAAAGCAAAGAGAGTGCTAAGATATAGTATACTCACAAACTATGGTGAAGAATCTGTAACAATCTCTTTGCTGTTTGGGCAGCATGTGCGCTGCTGAATATGGTTATAAACGTACAAGAGTGCGACGCAACGAAGATGCCATATGCACTACAGCCGGCTTTATAACAATTATTTGCTGATTAACTGTGCAAAATAATGAACACTGCGTACGAGCTGACTTACGTAGCTCATTTCATTATCGTACCAGCTAACTGTTTTTACAAGTTGTGCATCGCCTACGGTCAATACTTTTGTTTGTGTGGCATCGAACAAAGAACCATAGGTTGTTCCGATAATGTCGCTGCTTACAATTTCGTCTTCGGTATAGCCGAATGATTCGTTAGAAGCGGCTTTCATAGCGGCATTTATTTCTTCAACTGTAACTTTTTTGGAAAGTATGCTTACTAATTCTGTAAGAGAACCGGTAAGGGTTGGTACGCGCTGGGCGCTGCCATCTAATTTACCTTTTAAGCCAGGCAATACCAGCCCGATAGCTTTAGCGGCGCCGGTGCTGTTAGGCACAATGTTCTGCGCTGCTGCTCTTGCACGGCGAAGATCGCCTTTGGGATGTGGCGCATCCTGTGTGTTCTGGTCGTTCGTGTAGGCGTGAATGGTAGTCATGATGCCGGAAACGATACCGAATTTTTTATCGAGCACATCTGCCATTGGCGCAAGGCAGTTGGTAGTGCATGATGCGCAACTGATAATGGTTTCAGAACCATCAAGAATATTATGGTTTACATTAAAAACGATTGTTTTTAAATCGCCGGTTGCTGGCGCAGAAATAACTACTTTTTTAGCGCCGGCTTTAAGGTGAGCGGCTGCTTTATCTTTATCAGTAAAAAAGCCTGTACATTCCAGTACCACATCCACATCATGCTCTCCCCAGGGAATTTGCGCCGGATCTTTTTGCGCATATATTTTTATTTCATCACCATTTACTATGATTGAATTTTCGGTAGCTTTTACCTCTTCGTTAAAGCGACCCTGTGCGGTATCATATTTTAATAAATGAGCCAACACTTTCGGGCTGGTAAGATCATTGATCGCCACAATATCTATACCCTCCATGTTATGTATCTGGCGGTATACTAACCGGCCTATTCTTCCGAATCCGTTAATAGCAACTTTTACTGTGCTCATTGTCAATTGTTTTAATCTTTTTAAAAATTGAGATGCAAATTTACGACTTAATGTTTAACAAAAGTGAAAGAAAAAGGGTCTCTCTGCATCAGAAATACAGATATTTTGGAAAATTTTTTGGATGGATATGCTGGTACATATATCTTTGCACTCCCAAAAACAAAACGGCCCGTTGGTCAAGGGGTTAAGACGCATCCCTTTCACGGATGAATCACGAGTTCGATTCTCGTACGGGCTACTTAGAGAAACGCCTGTTATTGGGCGTTTCTTTTTTTATTTGAACAGGTTCTCCATCTTTACTTCCGACACGATACGCCCGGTATAATAAATATTCTGCTTCGTTCCATAGGTCGTGATCATCGTAGGAAAGATCGTTTTCTTAGTTTTGGTTTGTGCCCGGAAAACCTTCACCTTGTTGTCCAGTTCATCTGCATATTTTTTGTCAATGGTAAATTCTCCATTTGCAAATTTCATTTCACATATATTGATACTGTGATCAGCCCGATCCAGCAGCAGATCAATCTGTGCTCCCTTTTCTCCTTTTTTAGATATATATCGCCAGCCCGAGGCTTCGGTGTATACTGCTGCGATACCGATAGCCTTCCTGATTTGCTGTATATGTTTTTGACAAATGGCTTCAAAGGCATAGCCGCTCCAGCTTTTATAAGATTGGCCTTCCGCAATTTTATGCCAGACGCCGGCCCCGGTGGCACGGATGCGATCAATGAACTTCAGGTAGAACAGTGAGTATTCGTCTGAGAGCTTGTAGATACCGTCACGGGAAGTTTTTTCAAAGGGAATGTATTGCGTGATGAAACCGGACTGCTCCAGTTCTTCAAATAAGCGGGTGGTTGTGCCGCCGGTGGTGAGCCCACAGGCTTCGATAATTTCAGCGCGGCTCAGCCCACTCGCTTTTTTAGCAAGTTGCCTGACGATGGCCTCGTGGTGACTGGCATTATCGAAGAGGGATCGGTAGAGCACGTTGAATTCTGTTTTTAGCATTCCGTTCTTTTCAAAGAAAAGCTTATCAATGACCTGATGGGCGCTCTGTCCTTTATTTACCTGCTTTAAATATTGGGGGATACCGCCCATAGCCATATAAAGCTGCAGAATCTGGTACCGGTCTAATTTCAGGCCCCGGCTGATCAGGTAATCTTCAGATTCTTTCAACGTAAACGGTAATAGCCGGATAGTCCTGCTTATCCGGTTATGCAGACCACCTTTATTATGGAGGATATTTTCGATCATCCATGATGCTGCCGAGCCACAGATCACGACTTTTAATTGAGGCTGGCGAGACGCCCAGGTGTTCCACCAGTGGCCGAAGGCAGTCAGGAATCCTGATTTGGCAGTATGTATCCAGGGGAATTCGTCAAACAGCACTACGGCAGGCTGATCTTTCAGTTTGGTGGCAAGAAAGTCGCTGAGGAAAGTGAATGCCTGTACCCAGTTGCCGGGGGTAGCGGGCGGGATCGCCGATTGCATGGCCAACTGCAATGACCTGCTGAAATTGAACAATTGTTCGGGTAACCTGGCTTCATGAATACCTGTGCATTCAAAGACAAGATATTTTTGGTAATAATTGCGGATCAGGAAAGTCTTTCCCACGCGGCGGCGCCCCAATATAGCCATCAGCTCCGCTTCCCCGGAGCCGAGCATCTCTTTCAGGATTTTCTTTTCTGCCTCTCGTCCGATGATCGTTTCTGCCATAAGTTATGGACAAGTTTATTTTTTTATAATCGTCCACAAATATACAATATTATAAACTTATGGACGAATATAAATTTATATAATCGTCCGTAACTATAGAGTTTACCGATAAAAAAAGGCAATAATCTAAGTTCAATGAATAAGCCTTTCAGTCTTCAGCTATGAGCTGTGAACTATGGGCTATGGGCTTTGAGTGTAAGGATCGTCCGGTTAGGCGATGTCACTTGTACTGTAACAACAATACGATCACGCTTCGGTTGTTGGTGAAAACACGCAATTTATCTGCCGAAGGCATGACAACGGCGCGGCTGCCGAATACTGACAGGTAAAAAACAAAAAAATACAATGAACGATGTTGCTACTTTCAAAAACTTGCGGCAATGGATTGGGCGGCAATTACCGCCCCTTCCATATAACCCGGAAATTCGGTAGCGGTTTCCGTTGCGGCAAAAAACAACTTTCCGCCCATATAGCTTTGCTGTAATAAGGGATGTCCATTGTTTTGATGAGGGCGTTGGATAACCTGTTTGTCATCCAGTATAAATTCGTCTGTCCAAACCTTGTCAAAGTAAGCGGTCGGCTTTAATGCCTTTTCCCCAATCAATTCCCCTAACTGACGTAATACAAATTCCTTTCTCACTTCCGGCGAGTAAGCGGCAGCACCGCCGTTGAGGAAACCCGTAAAACCAAATTTATCCTCTTCAAAATTGGTATGGTCGTACATTTCCATAATAATACCTGCGTGACTGTACAGCATTCCCGAATAGCCCTCGTTTCTCCAAAACGGACAGTCATATTCCAGCGTAAATTTAATGGCTCCCGCCATCCATGTTTGCACAGTTGGTAAAATGCTATTAACCAGATTCGGCAGTTGGGGCGAAAATGCTATTTGCTTACCCGCTAATTGCGGCGGTATGCAAATAATGACCTTACCGGCTTCCATTGTTTCGCCTCCGGCAGTTTCCATCGCAATACCGTTCCCGGTTTCTTTTATCGTCGTAACTTTTGTATTCAACAAAACAGCTTCGTCCAGTAGCTTTGCCGCCAATGTATCAATCAGCATTTGCGTACCTCCAGCTAATCGGTAAGACGGGTTTTCGGCTTCGGGAACAAAGAATTTTTGGGGTGGCTCAAACGATTTGGTCTGAAACAAGGATGTGCCTTTGGAGAACTGCGGGTATTTTCGCAATCCCAATTCGTCAATCAAAGCCAGCAAATTCGGGTGCATATCCGAGAACCAGGTTGCGCCCAATTCCAAAGGTGTCTGCAAAGCTCCTCTAATGGTCTGTATTCTTCCGCCCAATCTTGCAGAGGCTTCCAGGATTGTGGCATTTATATTTCTTTTAGACAGCAGGTAAGCCAATGTAAGCCCACTCAATCCACCGCCTATGATAATGATACGTTGGTTGTCATCCATTTAATGATACTGATATTTATTTTGTAACCTGCGAATTTCCTGTTTTGCAAAATTTTATTTAGTGGATAAATCGGAAAAATTATGGTACATATCGGCAAACGCAAACGATCCAGTCTGCCAAGGCTATGACCCAATCCTACTAATTCCGTAAATTAGCCGGTTGGAAAAGTTTCTGATAATGAATGAATATGGATAAAGAAAAATTGAATATAATCAATGAATACCATCTGAACAGGCACAAGCCCGACAGACCACAATTTGCCCTGCACGATTTAAACGAATACCTGAAGACTAATCAGTGTCAGGCTATCAAACCGCACATCCACAGCTTTTATCAGGTTATATGGTTTAAAACAGGAATGGGAAAACACTCCGTTGATTTTAAGACCTACGATGTTTTTGACAATGCGATTTTTTTCGTAGCTCCCAATCAGGTGCATTACTTTGACGAGAACACCGATTACGAGGGCGTACTCCTGCATTTCAACCAGCTTTTTTTGGTGCAAGACCAAAGCCCTTTAGATTTTTTCCTGAACTGCAATTTGTTCAACAATCCGTATCAGCAGCCCTCTTGCTGTATTGGTACAGGCATCAACGATATTTTGGATAAATATGTTTCGCAGATAAAAGACGAATTGGAAAATGAAGAAACCTTTGGCAAGGAAATGATATTGGGCAACTACCTCAAATCATTCCTCATACAGATACAGCGCAGGAAGAATCAATTTGAACACGCCGCCGACCCTTTGTCGCCCATATTTGACGAGAAAAGAATGCAGCTAATGAAGTTTATCAACCTGATAGATGAAAATTATAAAAAGGGTTACAGCGTAGCCGAGTATGCCCGCTTGCTGTATATCTCATCAAGAAGCCTGTCAGACCTCACGCAGCAGCAGCTTAACAAAACGCCGTCCCAAATGATACAGGAGCGGATTATTTTAGAGGCGCAACGTTTGTTGCTGTATTCCAGTTTCAATATCAATCAGGTGGGCTACCGCTTGGGCTTCGACGATGCTTCTTATTTTGTAAAGTATTTTAAGAAGTACACAGGCGTTTCCCCGTCGGAGTTTAAAAAGTCGGTTTCCTAAAAGTACCATTTGTTTTCCCGTTTGCACATTGTTTGCAGCAGGTTTTACAAAGACCTTTGCATAAGTATTCAGTGTTTAACAATTAAAAGATAAAACAATGGCAAAGTCGTATTTAGAAATCACTTTAAAAGTTGATGACGCAGACAGAGCAAGTGCTGCGGGAGTTTACAACCAATATAAAGCTCCGTTTTTGGAAAACATCAAAGGTGCTACTTCAAAAGAGCTTTTGATCAGAACAGAAGATGTACAGGTAGTGCACGGTTTTGAAAGCGCAGAAGATGCACAAAACTACCTTTCAAGCGAGTTGTTCAACAATGATGTTGTAACCGCTTTGAAACCTTACCTGAAAGACAACCCTGACGTAAGAATTTACACAGTAGCTTAATAGCGTTGTTTAATTTACAAGAGCCATATTTTAAGTGGAAAATATAGCTCTTATTTTTTCCATTTCCTAAAAGTACCATTTGTTTTCCTGTCTGCCCATTGTTTGAAAATAGCATACCAAAGAACTTTGCTATACACTAAAAAGTTTTATGGCAAAGGCATATTTGGAGATTACACTAACGATTGACGGTATAGACCGGGCAGGTGCTACGGCAGTATATATTTTATACAAAGACCCGTTTTTACAGACGATTAAAGGGGCTTTATCCAAAGAACTTTTAACACACGTAGATGATGTGCAGATTTTACACACTTTTGATAGCGTAGAAAACGCACAGGAATACCTGATGAGCGACTTCTTCAATAAAAGTGTTGTACCCTCACTGCAAGCCTACCTAAAGGGTGCGCCCAATATCAAAATTTACAGCGTAACATAAACCTGAAAGAATGATAACAGCAAAAGGATACGCTGCTGAAAGCAGCACATCGGAGGTAGCTCCTTTCTCATTCGAGCGACAAGAACCCAAAGAGAATGAAGTATTAATCGACATTTTATACTGTGGTATCTGCCACGCCGACATACATCAATCCAAAAATGATTATGGCGGTACACTCGTACTAGCGCCGGTCTGTAACAGGGCATTATGAATTGCTGACCGGTGCTTAGGCGTTATTTAGTTTGTAATAACAGATAGCGTACTCAAAACCGAATAGCATTAATACAGTACAAGCGAGCGTGGCAACAGAAGCTCAATAGTAGTACTACTGCTAAGTAAAAAGTTTCTCTCACCGATATTTTAAGCTGCGGCTTCGACATTCGGTAAGCTCGCTGTTTTCTCAGGAGAAATATCCGATGACAGCGCCATCGTGGTAAACGACCTGTTCGTAAAATATATAAATTTCAAAACCGGGCTGAACCACAACTGGAGGTAGTATGCAAACAGGTTTAATACCTCGGGTTGCTCGATAGGCTGCATATCCGGATCTGGTACGGGATTATCCATCTGCCCTGAATCAAAACCGCTGAATGATACCACCGGGTTTGTTCACCCTGCATAACACCCTGCCAGGCAACATATAACCATGCTACGGACAAAGCAGGGCTAGATAGAGTAGAAAGCAAAAATTATTTTCGTATTTCGTTTTCGCGCAGACTGCCAGAATAGTAGTCCGGTAATTCACAAAACCTTAAAAAATCCTCTATAATTTCATTAGCTAATTTTCCTGTTAAGTCTACCTCACCGGAAAGTAGATTTTTATCTTCTTTCCGGTTTTTTATTTTACTGAAACCCACATTCAGGCTATATGTCAGCCGAACGATCTTATTAAGTAGAGGAGTCCGATATTTAAAACCGTCAAAAATCAGTTTTCCAGGAAAAATTGAACACAGGATCTATCACACTCTGTCCTAGGTTTGGCAGCATTGCCTTGTGCCAGGCCAGATCTGCTGGCTTACTGTTACTTATCTTAATTTTTTAAACAGGTATAATATAAATAGCATGGCTATTATTATAGCGAAACAAGTAATGCTCAGGCAGCAGATCAGCCAACACACAACACCATCACTTCTTGCATGCGCCAGCGCATACAGCCTGTTAATTATTTACCTGGCAGGCGTAAGCGGAATCAGCAAGATGTTTTTGATGATCATTTCTGCTCCTTCTGATTGAATCTGTATGCGGCCGCTTCCCGGATAAACATCAAGCGCCCTGTTTACCAGAATACCGTTGAGGTAAACAGAAATTTCCCTGCCTCGTACAACACATTCTATTTTATTCCATTCTCCTACAGCGTTTTCTATATCCTGTTTTCCTCTGAAATTAATAACATCCTCCCATGTGGCATCACGTCCCCACCAATTAATTCTACCGCCGTTGATAGTGACTGTATCCTCTCCGTTTTTTTGAAAAACATAGCTGCTCTTTTGCTTATCCTTTGCTACTGTGCATGTAAGTGAAAAGTTTTTACTGCCATCGCCCACCACCAACATGTCTCCTGAACCGCCTTCTATAATCTGGCATTCAATACCATGCATCCAGGTGCCTGAGTATCCTCCGTCTTCGCCATTTGAATGTACGAGTATGCCTCCGTCTCTTGCATTTTCTTTTCGGGGAATATGTGTTTTCCCTCCCCATTTATATTCTACAGACAACGTATAATTCCCGTAAATATCATTTGTAGTAATACATCCCCATTCTTCTCCTGAAATATGGAGTAATCCTTTTTTTACGGTAAATACTTTTTTGGGGTCAGTATTTTTTCCCCGGTCTTTAATAAAAGTATACCAGCCATTCAGGTCTACACCATTAAATAATTTTATTACCGTTGTATCGGTATTTCTTTTAGTAGCAGGTAAAGCAACAACCGTTATATGCTGCAACGCCATTATGCAGAAAAGAAATAAAGACGTTGGAATTTTTATCATAATCAATGTATGTTTTAATGTTTTTTAATGGCGCCCAATCCGTCAGGCAATGATTCAAGATAAGCAACCAGGTTGGAGAGCTCTTCAGCCGTCAAAATTTTATTTAGTCCGGAAGGCATCATTGATGTATTTTCCTGTTCCATAGCTACAATATCTGAACGCTGTATTTGGGTTTTAGCGCTAGGTCCTGTTGATATGGTTATTACGTCAGTGGTTTGCGCTGTAATAATTCCTGTAAATACATTGCCCCTCGTTGTTATTTTAACCGTTTCATATTCCCTTGCAAAGCTTACACCCGGATAAACTATGGCTTCCAGTATATCATGGCGGGCTCTTATTTCGCCAATATTAGTGAGGTCGGGTCCGAAATCTCCCCCCTCATTTTCAACAGCATGGCAGGTAAAGCAGGTTGCTTTTCCGAAAAACAATCTTCTTCCTTCATCTACATCTCCTTTTTGAAGAGACGATGCTAATCGCTCAAGTTGCTGAATCCGCTCTTTTTGTTGCTCTTTCAAAAATGCAATCAATGCCTGTGCCTGTGTTTGAACATTTGCAGGGTAATTGGTAATAAATTTTTCAAAGTCTTTCAGCGGTAGATTATCCAATTTGGTTTGTATCTTCTTAAGTGATGCGATCATTGCTAAGCCGGTATTTTCGGATGAATCACTTTTGAACGACATTACAAGTTCCGGCACCAGGTAGGCGTCAGCCACAGGCAGTATATCTTTTGCAAGTACATTTAATTGTGCATTACTGAGATTGGCGTTTGACAGTATACGGGCAGCCTGTTGCCTTACAATGGATTTGTTTGAAGCGTCTATGCTTTGCACCAGTATTTTAAATTGATTGTCTGGCAGTATTTTGTTCTTGTTGATAATAACGCCGAGCGCTTTTAACCGGAAGGATTGGTCCATTTTAGTATTGTTGGCAATGCCTTCCAGAATTTTGTCAAATGACTTTATATCCCGTAATTGTACAAGATTCAGAATGCGTGATTGTAATTCAATATTGCTATCATCCAGTAACATTTTTTTGAGTAACTGAAGCCAGCCGTCGGGGAAGTTTTTTACCGGACTACCTGCCATAACATCCAGCAGAAATATTTTTTTATGAATTGATTCACGCTGCAATAATGCGGATGTGATTAAACCCTGTACACGGGAGTCATTACTAAACCTGCTCATCAGGTTATTAATACTTTTATGTTCCTGTTTAGAGAAATCAGTTTGGGTTAATGCTGTTTTTAGAAATGCTGCCACCAAATCTCCCCACTGAGGATGATGCATTGTAACCCATATACCTGTTTCTTTAAGAACGCTGTCTTTTCCAAATAAAAATGGGTATACCTGTGATTTTTGGAGCGGGTTGTCCTGCATTTGGTCAAGTGCAATGAGCGAAGCCCTGCGAACAGCAGGAGAGGGATGCTGCAAAGCTGCTTCCAGTGGTATACTATTTTTCAGCACAATAAGCGCATGAATCACTGTGTGCTCCACAAACCTGTCATTGGCATTGGCAGCCGCATTGATCAATGCAGGAACGGCAGCCGTATCTCCAATTTGTTCCAATGCAATTGCAGATTGCCTTTGTACCGGTGCTTTATCGTTTACAACCAGTCGGGAGAGTTTATTAACTGACGATTTATCTTTTGCCATTCCCAGCGCCCTTGCTGCGGCTACCCTTATAACACTGCTGCTGTCTTCCAAAGCATTCCTCACTATTTGCAGTGCTTGTGATGTGCCTATGCGATAAGCAGCAAAAATAGCAGCAGCTCTGTATTCGTTATCTTTTATTTGCGGAACCGCTTTTGCCAGGTCTTTTACAATGCTGTTTTTTCTTTGAATAATTTCTTCAACTGCCTTATCTCTTACGGGAAATCTTTGATTTGAGAGGTAATGTATTAAATCCGTATTATCCAGTTTAGCATATTCAATATTACGCCCCCAGGGGTCATTGGTTTTTGGTGCTTTATCTTTCCTGATTCTGTATATCGCTCCTTTAACATCTGTTTTTGCAACTACAGATAACGGGCATCCTGCAATAAACCATCCCCCGGTATTTATCACCAGTAAACTGCCGTCAGCATCCTGCAGCACATCCGTTGGGTGTACATCACTGTTATCAGATTCCATAAAAGAAGCGTCCTGCGTAGTATAGGTTGCGCCATTAGCCAAAACAATATGACGCATGATTTTACCAGTATTAAACTGGGCGCTGAAAAGATTATCACGGTATGTTTCACCCATAGCATTATCTCTATAGCGCATCAAACCGGAAGGTGCGATCCTTGCCATTTTAGTCATTACGGGCATTAAATCGCCGGTTAATATGAGCTTATCGTCTTCAATAACCTGGTTAGGTTTGGGATATACTCCTCCTTCCACCCAATGCATTAATGCATCTCTGAAGCCTCCCTGCGGGTCGGTAAAATAAGTCATGGTTCCGATGGTTTCACCTGAAGGCATAAACGCTAATTCAATTGAATTATCGAAACCGCCACCTGCTATTGATTCAAGTTTTGATCCGTCAGGCAGGCATCTCCAGATGCGTGCCCCTTTTCCCTTAAGCGTATCCCCTTCTTTTGTAACAATATCAAATCCCCGCCTGGCGTCTGTTAAATATAGCCATCCGTCGGGCCCCATATAGGGACCGCTTAATGTTGCAGCATTATGGTTTAATGTCCATCCACTCAAAATTACTTCCCGTTCATCTGCAACACCATCGTCATTGGTATCTTTAAATCTAATCAGGTCTGGCGGAGCCGCCACATAAAGACTGCCATTGTAAAATGCGCCGCCCATTGCATAAGGAATGTTGTCTGCAAACACCGTACTCTTGTCAAAAATGCCATCACCGTTTTCATCTTCTAAAATCCGTATTTGAAAGATGGGGTTTTTCAATACATCTTCTGTGGAGGTGGTTGTGCCATTCGATTCATAAGTAAAGAGTCTTCCATTATTATCAAAACCAGCGAATATAGGATAAGATACAAGCCCGCTGTCAGCCGCATTTTCTATGCTGAATCCTTCGGGTACTTTCAATCCTTCCACTGGTTTGGTTTCTTTTGAAGTGCATCCATCAAGAATACAAATAAGAACCCCGATAATAACCAGGTACTTTGGTACAGGAGGTAAGAAATGTTGCATGTTTTTATACATTGTAGAGAGAAGCTAAAATAGTGTCAACGTTTTTCAGGAAGATCACGCTTACACCGTTCTTTAAATATAATTCTATTGGGCGTTGTTCGGGTTATTTGCTTTTAATAGGATGCAGAAGATATAGGATTCGCAGACTATGAGAAATATAGCCCATTCAAACAGGTAGTTTCCTGCTTAATCGTGCTTTCACTTATCGAAATTTAAAATACGCTTATGGTTTTCGGGTTATCTGAAATTAATCAGGAAGATAAATACAATTCGTGGATATTTAACGCAGGTACGAAAATGTATCTGCATACTTTTCGGACCGCCCCCTGGTTTTGGTAGCATTGCCTTGTGCCAGGCCAGACCTGCGGCCTTACCGTTACTTATCTTAATTGCTTAAACAGGTATTGCATAAATAACATGGCTATTATTATAGCGGAACAAGTAATGCTTAGGTAGCAGGTCAGCTATCACACAGCTCCAGCGCTACAGACCTGCACCTGGGGGAAAATATGCAAGGATAATTTTCAATGCATCCTTTATAAGGATCAATGATTATTTTTTATTAGATTGTGTGTCATTCTCTTTCCAGGTTAACTTGTATTATGAAGCTGTTATTGATGATGGTGTTTTTTCCCTATGCAGGCAATGCTTTTGCTGATACTACCAGGTATGTTAAACTGACGTATACAACCTATATTACTAATCTGCCTGCAGGTGCAAAGGAACTAAGATGGTGGATACCTGTTGCTGTTTCTGATGAACGGCAGACTGTAGAACTTTTACCCGGAGACCAGTCTACAGGGTACATTACAAGGGATGCGAAATACAACAACCAAATATTATACAAAAAGATCAGTTTAGCAAAAGCCAATCCAAACGACACGCTGAAAGTAGTACTAAATTACAGGTTGGTATTGAATGAAAAGAATGTGCCTGAAGCCAAACATATACGGCCCACCGGTGCAAACCCGGTTAATAGCAATATGCAGGTTTACCTTACTGACAACCGGCTTATTCCATTAAAGGGACCTATTGAGAAGTTGTATCAACAATTGAAATTACCGGAAGACCCTATTGCAGCAGCAAGAAAAACATACGATTACCTGATCGATAATATGGTGTATGATTATAAAGCGCCAGGGGCAGGCATTGGTGATGTGCTATGGGCATGTGATAGCAAAACCGGTGATTGCTCTGACTATCATTCTGTTTTTATTGGTGTATGCAGATACGCAGGAATTCCTGCTGATCATGTTTTTGGGCTACCCCTTAAAAAAGGTGTAGGAAAAGGAATTGTAAAAGACTGGCACTGCTGGGCACGCTTTTATGCAGGCAAGCCGGGTTGGATAACCATTGATGCCTCAGAGGCTGATAAGCACCCTGAACTCCGCGATTACCTGTTTGGTTCTTTGAGTAATTTATATCTTACCTTGTCGCATGGGCGTGATGTGATACTATCACCTGCTCAGAAAGGAACGCCAATCAATATTTTTGCTGATCCTTATGCAGAAGTTGACGGCGTAAAATTTGAGAATGTTAAGTGGTTGGGCTCTTTTGAAGAACAATGATAATGAATGCATGCTCTCGCATTGATATTTTTCTTCAACCTGAGTAATTATGCAATATTCTCTGTATTTCTGTTTTGTATACTGCTTTTTGAGTAGGTACAATTATCAACTTTATAATTTATACAGCCAGGTTTTCTGCAGTGGTTTGTATTTCAATTATCGTATCGACTAAAACAATTGTGATGACCGCTTTTAAGTTTCATGAACAAAAGTCCGGGCGATAAGCTGCTTTCCTGTAAAATATTTGTTTACCCCTTTACCTCAACATAGCGCTCTGGCAGCGCATTGAGTATATATCCTTAAATGTGGTCTCTATTTTCACAACTTAATTTTTCAACAATTGAAATGCAGATGATTTTTTGAATGGCATATCTGCGTTCAAATTAAACGAACAGATGAAGTTTTATGAAGTATTTTTTCTACTATACAACCACTGCCTTGCTAATTTTTACCTCCTGTAATGAGCATATTAATGACAAACCGGAATACGCAAAAGATACACAGCATACTATCATTTATTCTCAGCAGGGAAGATTTGCAGGATGGCCGGCTAACTGTGCCGCATTTATTTTTAATAATGATGAGATTGTTACAGGATTTATTGAGGCTCCCTATAAAAAAACTGATGGACATAATGCTGAGAAACCTTACCTGAACTGGCTTGCACGCAGCATTGATGGTGGTAAAACATGGACTGCTGCTGACCCAGAAAACTATGCCGGCGACTTTGGTGATAAACCTGAGCTGAGATCAGTTGACACATCCATTAATTACAGCCAACCGGGTTTTGCAATGCGGGTAGTTGGTGCAGGTTACCATGGCGCAAACGATGGCAGAGCACATTTTTTTTATAGCTATGATGTGGGAAAAACATGGAAGGGTCCTTATGGTTTTGGTGATGTGCTGAACTGGCCTGAATTAACCAGTGCCGGATTAAACGAGCTTACTCCAAGAACAGATTATATAGTGAATGACAGCAGCAGCTGCCTTTTGTTTTTTTCTGCGAGAAAAAAAGATGAGTTTGCTTCTGACAGACTTTTCTGTATTGAAACCAATGATGGTGGAAAAACCTTCCATTTTTCAGGCTGGGTTGTAGGCCCTGCCGGCATTGATACAGCAGGAAAATCTGTAAAAGTTAATTTATTTGAAGATGCTGGTAAAAATCCGGATGCTGATGAATGCCGTGCTGTAATGTCGCAATCCCAAAAACTCCATGACGGCACGCTTGTATCTGTAATCCGCAGGAAATTTATTGTGAAAGGCGGCGACGATAAGCACTGGATTGATGCTTATACTTCCACCGATGGTGGAAAAACATGGAACTTCTTATCTGAAATTGCTGATACAGGAGGTGAGAACGGTAATCCACCTGCGTTGACACTTACCAGAGATGATCGTTTGTGTGTTGTATACGGAGAGCGTAACCAGGGCACCATTCGTACTGTATACAGTGCGGATAATGGGAAAACGTGGAGCCAGCCGCAAATACTTATGGATGGCTTTTGGTCAGAAGATATGCAATTGAATGATTTGGGGTATCCCCGCGTTGTTTGTCGCAGTGATGGAAAAATGGTAGCTATGTACTATTATTCTACAAAAGAAAACCCACACCACCTGAGAGCTACGATCTGGCAACCCTAATCGGCAACAAGCATTGCGGGCACATTCCAAATTAATAAAGCTGCGTTGCAGCAGATGCCGGGATATACTCAGCAATTTGCCAACTTTAAATTATCCTTTTCGAATTTTAGGTAGCTTACATTATATTAATGGAAGTTTATGATGAACAGAATGCTTGTTTTCACAATTGTTTTTTTTCTTTTATTGAACAGTCAACTACATGCACAAACTGCTAATGAACCAAAGCATAACCCTGAAGAATGGTCTAAACCATTTAAACCTTTCAGAATTGCCGGCGATGTGTATTATGTAGGAACTTATGATCTTGCCTCTTATCTTATAGTTACCGGTAAGGGAAATATTCTTATTAATACAGGGCTTGCGGGTTCTTTGCCCCTGATCAAAAAAAATATCGCTGAGCTTGGTTTCAGGTTCAGCGATATAAAAATACTGCTTACCACCCAGGCGCATTTTGATCATGTTGGCGCGATGGCTGCCGTAAAAAAAGAAACTGGCGCAAATTTCTGGGCTGATAAAGCTGACGCGGATGTGTTAAGGTCCGGGGGTGTAACAGATTATGAACTGGGTAGACTGGGCATAAGTTTTGAACCGGTAATTCCTGACCGTTTGCTGGAAGATAATGCTGTTATTAAACTGGGGAATACAGAAATTACCCTGCTGCATCACCCCGGGCACACAAAAGGCTCGTGCAGTTATATGCTTACCACAAAAGATCAGGAAAGATCTTATGTAGTATTGATCGCGAATATGCCTTCCATCATTATCAACAAAAAATTTCCGGAAGTAACGGCATATCCTGCTATTGAAAAAGATTATGCCTATACTTTAAGCGCTATGAGAAAATTAAAATTTGATATATGGCTGGCATCTCATGCAAGCCAGTTTAATTTACATACAAAGTATAAACCCGGTAATGGGTATAATCCATCTGCATTTTTTGATAATGGCGGGTATATAAAAGCCCTGGATAAACTGCAGCAGGATTTTGTGAAGAAACAGCAGGAGTAATGCCTGTATTTTCCAGGTTGTTCAATAAATATTTTCCGAACCTTCTTAAGCGGATGGATCAGTTTTACATATAGAAATTTTTCAGTCATTAGAAATATGGATGCTTCCTTAAGTTGACAAACTGTAGCACAATGTTCAGTATGGTATAATCGCTGAACATTAGTACCGTTACTTGTATGCCGACCAAAGGAAACAGCTATACTTGCTCTTTCTTATACCTGGCAGCATTTCATCTGCCGGGAAGCGAATATGTTGCGAAAATGGAAATACATTCTATTGAGCAGGCTTTTCTTTTTTGAGCGCTATAATGGTAATAAGTGAAGACAGCAATAATGAACCTGCCATAAAAATATACGAAGCGCTGAAACTGCCGGTTGTTCCGTTAAGATAGCCTACAAGGTATGAGCCTGCAAACGACCCCAGGGCACCAAAGCTGTTAATAAGCGCAATAGCTCCTGCCGATACATTCCTGGGCAACACTTCTGTTATGGCAGCAAAGAATGGACCGTAAGGCGCATACATAGCGCCACCGGCTATTACCAGCAGTGCAAACGACAGCCAGAAATTATTTTCTCCGGCAAGATATGAAGCATAAAAAGCAATAGCGCCTGCTAACAGAAACGGCCACACGAAAATTTTACGGGTAAGCATTTTATCAGAAAACCAGGAAACAACCAGCATTGAAACAGCAGCTAAAAGAAAAGGAACAGAAGATAACCAGCCAGTAGTAACAATATCGCTGTTGGGCGCTGCATTGATAATAGATGGTAACCACATTACAAAGCCATATACGCCAATGCTCCAGAATGCATATTGAAGGCAAAGCAATATTACTGTCTTTGATTTAAAGGCTTCCGCGTAATTCTTAACAGGCTTAATACCCTGTTGTTCCTGTTGCAACTTTTCTTCCAGTGCGTCTTTTTCGTGATTGCTTAACCATTTCGCGTCGCGGGGTTTATCTGCAACAAGCTTCCACCAGAAGAAAGCCCATACAATGGCAGGCACGCCTTCTATAATAAACATCCAGCGCCAGCCAACAGATTTGATAAGATAGCCCGATACAATAGACATCCATAAAATAGTAACCGGGTTCCCGAGTATTAAAAAAGTATTGGCTCGTGACCGCTCCGATTTTGTAAACCAGCGGCTGAGAAAAATGATCATGGCTGGCATAACCGCGCTTTCTACAACGCCAAGTGCAAAACGAATAACAATTAAAAAATTCACATTGCTTATCATTCCTGTTGCTGCTGCCAAACCTCCCCATAATATCAACGACCAAAAGATCAGTTTCTTCGCGCTTTTATTGGCTGCATATAGCGCACCGGGTATCTGGAAGAAAAAATAACCGAGAAAGAACAGGGAGCTCAGTAAAGAAGACATCACAGGTGTGATCTGAAGATCCTTGGCCATTCCCCCGGCAGCGGCAAATCCAAAGTTTGCCCTGTCAAGATATGCAAGACTATAGGTAATAAATGCAATGGGAATCAGCCTTACCCAGCGTTGTTGGACAATCGTTTGTGTCATATTTCTACTGGTTTTCCGGTAAACCAAAATACTGGTTACTAAGGATTGTCCCGGTTGGGATTTAATCACAATTTAGCCCGAAAATTAATACACGGTACAGGGGGCATTCCAAATTGTCGCACTGCTTTTTTCTCTCTGCTGCGCGGAGAGGGAATAAAAAGGGGAGAGCAATTAAAATTGCAGCGAAAATTTGTAATGCACCCGGCACCAACTGCTTCATTTCATTTCTTTAAATTAAAACCAGGTAATGATGAAAACACCTGTTATATACAAAGCAATATCCTGTATATTTTTTTGAGTTTAATGTTTATTGTTTTGTGCAATAAAGCCAGTCCATAAATAAGCGCTCCTCTATTGAAATTAAATACGTTTTGCATGTGCGGAGATACCATTCTTCTGTAATCACCTGATACCTATATCCTGTAAAATTTAATTAGAATTACTTAATATGTTGTATAAAAACATGTACGTTATTTAAATAAATATACCTAAAAAATATAAGTATAAACACTATTGTGTTTGTTTAAATCACTATTTTCGAATATCTGATTCCTGGTACCCCCCAACTTTCACAAACCTTATCTAAAGTCTTTCCAGGAATGTATGCACCAGGAAAAAGTATTAGTTCTTAATTAATAAACCCAAAACTTGTCATGATGAAAAAACATCTACAATTTGTTCTTGCTGCCCTCTTAACTTTTTTTTGTTTTACAAATAACCTGCTTGCTCAAACAAATGTTGCACTTAATCAAACCGCAATAGCATCATCTATAGAGAGTAATGCATATCCTGCTTCCGGTGCCATAGATGGAAATGGTAGCACACGCTGGTCCAGCGCATTTAATAATAATCAATGGATATATATTGATCTGGGAGAAGCTTATAACCTGACAGAAGTAAGACTAACCTGGGAAACAGCCAGGGGACTTGATTTTGATATTGATATTTCAAATGATGCTATTACCTGGATTACCGTACAGAGCATCAGGGGAAATTCAGACTTTAATAATGTAATTGATGTTAGTGGTTATGCTGCACGATATGTAAGAATGAATGGATTGGTAAGAGCTACGCAATATGGGTTTTCACTTTTTGAATTTGAAGTATATGGAGCGCCTGTAGACAATACACCCATCGTTAACCTTGCCCTTAATAAATCATCCAGTGTTTCTTCTCTTGAAAATGCAACAATGCTATCAGCTTATGCTTTTGACGGACTGGGAACAAATGTTGGAGCCGGCGGAAAGGCTTATGATGGCAGCAGCGTTGAGTATGGAAGATGGGCAAGTGAATATTCAGATCCTCAATGGATATCTGTTGATTTGGGCGGAGTATATGAGATCAGGGAAATAAGGCTTTTCTGGGAGGTTGCTAATGGTATGAACTTCAATATTGAAGTTTCTGATGATAATGTAAACTGGACATCTGTAGCCGGAATTATCAATAATAGTGCTAACCAATATATTAATCATATTCCGGTACCTATAGGCACTACTGCGCAATATGTGCGGATGTATGGTATAACACGAAATACCGGCTATGGCTATTCATTGTATGAATTTCAGGTAATGGGAGTTAACAGCATATTGCCCATTAACCTGGTCAGCTTTTCTGTTTCAAAAAAGGAAAACAGCGCTGTGATCAGTTGGGACGCGGCATTAGATAAGGAAAGTAAATTTGAAATACAGCGTAGTAATGATGGTATTAGTTTCTCTACCATTGGCTCAAAACATGAATTAACAGGAAGCAATGGTATTGTAAACCATTATTCATTTGTTGATCAAAGCCCGGTAAATGGTATAAATTATTACCGCATTGCTTATTCAGAAGCAAACGGAGCGAGATTATTTACAAGAATAGAAGCTATTTCATTTGGAGCTTCATCACGATTAAAAGTGTATCCCAATCCTGTTACCCGCGATGTAAACCTGTTGCGTATTGAAATTCCTGATCAGATTGCAGGAAAAATGCAGGTGAGAATTATTAATATGGCCGGGGTTGTGGTTAAACAACAGCAGTTTGCAGAAGGCAATACTATTTTACTGGTAGAAGGAATTTCTAGGCTGGTTAAAGGGCAATATATCGTACAGGTATTACCGGAAAAATCAGCTCCGGTATCAAAGATGATTATAGTAAGATAAAATATCTTTTACCAAAAAATGAACGACGGAAATCAATTTTCCGTCGTTCATTTTTTGTAGCCCAGGTTCATGCTGGTGTAGAAACTTATTTTATCAATTCCTCATACAATACATTTACTACTGCTCTCAGCGGCTGGTTAAAATCATTTACATATACCGGGTTGCATCCATTGGTAATGGCAACTATTCCAAATTTTTCTTTTGGCTCAAAAAACATCATACTATATAACCCATATGCTGATCCGGTGTGCCCGGTTAATGTTTTTCCGGGTATAATCTTTTTGGTTTTGTGCAATGCCAGTCCATAGCCTTCTTCCCCGCTGGATACGGGCGTTTGCATTATACGTGAGCTTTTCTTTTTTATAATGCGTACACCCTTATAATTCCCGAAATACATGTGCATCGTCATATATTTTGCAAGATCAGCAGCGGAAATTTTCATGCCGCCCGTAGGAGAAAAAATCGGGGTGCTATATCCTATAACATATTGTTCAATCTCTGATGTTCGCGGGTTGTATGCCATTGGAGCAGCGGTGAATTTTTGTGTAGCAGAATCATACTCGTACAGTGTAACAAACTTTGAAGCATCCAGGGTGCCAACCTGGTAACCTCCATACAAACCTAATGGATCAAGTATGTGCTCTTTCACATATTTATCAAAACGCTGACCGCTTCTTCGTTCTATGATTGTACCAACCATGTTAAAATTAAGGTTGCAATATCTGTAATCTGCCCCGGGAGCATAATCACTGTAGCATTTTGCCCAATTTGTATTTTTCTCGGGATTGATAACATCAAGCGTAAAATACCCTTCTGAATCATTAAGGCTGGATGTATGGGATAAAAGCATTTTCAGGGTAATCACTTTATCAGGGAATTTTGGATTGCGCACTTTAAATCCTATAAGATTGCTTACATCATCATCCAGCGATAATTTTTTTGCTTCAACCAACTGCATAATAGATGTGGCGGAAAATGATTTTGATATGGATGCTATCCTGAAAATATCCGTTTCTTTCAGTGGCGTTTGGGCTTCAATATCCTTCAACCCGTAAGAACGGGTATATATTAAATCTCCTTTTTTTACTACCGCCACAGATATGCCAACCATTTCATACTGCTTCATAACACTGTCTATACGGAATGCTATTTTTCCTTCCTGCGAAAAAACAATGGAACTGATGCATAAGCATAATAAGAGAAATGTGTTTTTTTTCATGTATGGATTGTTTAAGTATTAGTGGTACTGTAAAACATTAAGAAGTTAAGGTAATTAAGTTTATCCTTAGTTGGTTAAATTCCTGGTATTTTCTCTTAAGCATTTGAAATCAAAAAATTGCCGTGATTTACCCTGGTATCTTTGTGCCTCTCCGTGATTGAAATTGTATATGGCATAAGGCAGTGCAGGAGCTTTGTATACTGTTGTGTGTTATCAATGGTTTTTATAAGCCCTGTTTATATACCCAGCATAGTTTTGTATATGTTATGATTCTCATCATCAAAGCAAACAAAAATAATCTTGTTAATTGTGCCGGGCATTAACATGAAATTCCTGGTAGTATCTATCGCGATTGCTGCGGCTTTTTGTTTGGGAAAATTATAAATTCCCGTACTTATGTTTGGGAACGCAATCGTTGTTATATTATATTCAACTGCAAGCAAAAGGCTGTTTGTATATGCGGCAGCTAACAATAATGCTTCATTATTATTGCCCCCATGCCAAACCGGTCCAACAGTATGTATAACAAATTTTGAAGGAAGATTGCCTGCTGTTGTTATTACTGCTTCACCTGTTTTGCAACCACCCTGCCTGTTTCGTATAGCAATACATTCTTCCAGAATGGCTTTGCCACCGGCTCTGTGAATGGCGCCGTCAACTCCGCCACCGCCAAGCAGGGAAGTATTGGCAGCGTTTACAACAGCATCTGTTGCGAGTTTGGTAATATCTCCTTTAATAAGTTCAATCATACTTACTGCCATTCAAAGCCTTCGCCCCTGGGTATTCTGTTGAATACTTCAGCAAAATGTGGGGGAGGAGTTGCAAGCCGCCGGCGTTCTGTATGTATCCATGCGCCATCTACTGTAATAACGGCGGCAAGTGTTTCATCATTTATATAAATATGATGCTGCATTGTCCAGCGTGAGCCGTCTTTACGTGCTTTCAGCATGTGAAGCGTGATATCTAATTTGTCGCCAAATTTTATTTCGCGTTTAAAAACACATTCCTCCCTAAAGAGAATGGGCCCCATTTTATGTTCAGCCATCACCTGCAGGTTCAGTCCATGCTCTGTTAAAAAACACATTCTTACATAAGCACCCAGGTCGTAATACCTGGAGTGCAGCATGTGGAAGTTGGGATCAAGATCGGCCCAACGTACTTCTGGAGATTTTTTATATACATCCATTATATTGCATTATACAACAGGCGGTAATATTCATCAGCCATCCTTCCCGATTCAAAGCGGAACCGAACATCCTTCATGCCGTTTTTCATGATCTGTCTCCATAAATCCGGGCGCTCATAATACAGGGGAAGAATATCACCTTCCAGTATTTCATATAGTTTCCTCAGGTCATATTCATCCTGGTCGTGCACACTCATGTTAGCATAATCTGCTTTAGGAATTACAAAACCATTATGACCATTATGAATAAATTCAGGTATCCATCCGTCGTCTGTAGAAAAATTCACGGCGCCATTCATTGCTGCCGTCATACCACTTGTTCCGGAAGCTTCGCGTGGCACACGGGGATTGTTCAGCCAGATATCCGCAGCCTGTTTAAGGCGTTTGCTCAACGATAATTCGTAGCCGATACAAACCGCTACATTCCTGTAATTTTTGCTGAGGTTTACCAGGTAGTTAAAATCGCTGATAGCAGGATAGTCAACAGGGTATGGCTTGCCTGCCCAAATGATCTGAACAGGATATTTCTGGTTTGACAGTAACGCTTCAAACCGTTGTTTATCTCTTGTAATTAAATCAGCTCTTTTATAACCCGCGAATCTTCTGGCCCATACAATGGTGAGCACATTAGGATCAAACAATTTTCCTGTCTGATCTGCAACAGCGTCAAAAGAGCGTTTTTTTAAAAACCATTTCCTGTCTATAAAATTGTCTTCATTATTTTCTTCGGCGGCATAGTATAATTGCTTATCTGCCCAATACCTGAAGTTTTGTGAATTGGTAATATGAATAATAGAACAGATGCCTTCATATTTGCCCCACATAGCCCGGCTTACATGACCATGCAGCTCACTAACGCCATTGGCTAAACGAGCAAAACGCAGTGCCGCCAGCGAATGATTGAACTGGTCATCGTATATGCCTGTCAGCTTACGCACTTCATCAAGCGGTATTCCGCAGAAATAGCTCATCTTCTGGCATAAATATATATCATGCTTTTCATTGCCCGCCTCTTCAGGTGTATGTGTAGTAAACACAAGTCTTTTTCTTACATCTTCTTTATTGCCGAATTTTTTATAGAGATAGAAGGCAGCGGAAAAACCATGCGCTTCATTTAAATGATATACCTGCGGATCAAACCCTAATTCATCCATGAGCTTTGCACCGCCAACACCCAGCAAAATAAACTGCGCTACTTTGGTGGCAACATTGGCATCGTATAAACGATGGGTTATTGTTTGGGAGATATAATCGTTTTCAGGGAGATCGGTGCTTAATAAAAATATAGGAGCGCTTTTGAAAGTATCAGGATTAAGGTAATAAGCTTTTACCCAAACCGGGTGATCGTGAATATTGATCTGGAATTTTATATTATGATCTTCGAGAAAATTATAAATTTTCTCATTCCACTGCACCTGAAGCGTCTGATCCTGGTTGCGTGCCTGGTCGTAATACCCGTATTTCCATAAAATACCAATGCCTACCAGGTTTTGTTTTAGCTCGTAAGCGCTGCGCATATGAGATCCGGCTAAAAATCCAAGTCCGCCACTATAAATTTTAAGCGGTTGGTGGATAGCGAACTCCATTGAAAAATAGGCTACTCTTTTGGTGTACCTTTCATCAGGTGTATATGGCACCTTATAATTCGTAAATGACGTCATGATGGAAATTTTCCTTAAAAATTGCCGCAATATAAAAGGAATTTTTTAAACGGGCGTATTTAGACGTAACAGGGGAGGTGTTTCAACCTCGCTTTCATTGCGAACCGTATAATCAAACCTGCAATATCAGCGTGTTGCGCGGCAACTAATCCCAATCCCGGTTCTTTTGAGAGAGTGCTTCATCCGCCGCGAGATAGTTTTAATTCAAATCTTCATGCCGCCGGGTTCGGTTGAGGGTAGAGTCATATCGAACGAGCAGCACGCGGACTTTACTATCATAATTTTGGCACGAGTGAGATACCAGCCTGCGGCAGGCAGGTCTGCCGGGCATTGTACTAATGCTTAGCTTTCGTACTACAGCCCAACGGATTTACCTTTGGTGAGAAAAGTTCTCTCCCGCCGCAAGATGCTTTAATTCAATCTTCATGATGGCGGGATTATAATGACATCATTACGGATGAATTGAAAAACAGGTTTCCTGCGTTGCGCCGTGTGTATAATGATTTAGCATTACAACAAATACTTTTTATAGAATAGCACACGGAATACACTGATGATACTGATAAACACCGATACATTCCGTAAATATCCGCCATATCCGTTTTATTCGTGTTCCATTCTGCGTATTGGGTATGACCGAAGTTATTTTTAAATAATCCCTGATATATTTCCTGCCACCAATTCCGGTGTTCGCATCGGCGAAACAGGATTTGCTACACAAAGTGCCACAAAGCATACACAAAGTTACACGGAGCGATTTATTATTCTTTGTGGCTCTTTGTGTAGCCTTCGTGTACCTCTGTGAAATAACCAGTGAATAATGCAACCGGTAAGCCGGGAACTTATAAGCTGTAACCGGCATCCTGCCGCATAGCGGCCAACTGTTTGTAGAAAGAAAGCAAATGTCATCCTTATATTTTTCCTGAATCAGGTTTGGTACTCGAAATGACAGGCAAGAGTATTTGTAGTTCACTATCAGTTCCCTCAAAAAAATAGTGAAATATTTAACAGCCCTACCCAACCTGTGGCACTATTTTCATAGTATTATTGTGGCGGTAATAATTTCTGAATACACCACCTTCAATTTACCAATAACCATATATCTCTCCCTGCTTTTGAGAAGCTTTGTTTAACTAAAAACTTTAATGGTATAGTAGAATTCTACACGTTCCTTATTTCTTACTAAACAGGAAACTGCAGATGAATGCTATATCAAAAAAAATAATGGTAATTACGCCATTACTGTCTTTTCAATATTTTTTTATTTGTGCGCAGATATATACCCATCGTTTTGAAGCAGGTATAAATGGCGGTGCATTTATTTATACCGGTGATCTTTCACGTAGCGATTTAGGTTCATATGTTACCATGCGACCCCAGTTCGGCTTTCATGCAGCTTATCTTTTAAACAGGTCTTTTTCTGTACGGGCTAATTTTTCTTTTGGTTCGCTGAGGGGTGATGATTCAAAATACAGCACACCGGCATACCGGCAACAACGCAATTTTAAATTTACCACGCCGGTTACAGAGTTTACAGGTTTGCTGGTTTGGGATATTTTCAGGAAAAACGCTGTTGAGCAAAGGCGTGGATTTGCGCCGTATATTTTTGCAGGAGCAGGCATTTCACTGCTTAATATACAAAGAGATTACAGCCGGTATAATGCCGAATATTTTGATGCAGAAACAACAGGAGCAGGACTTGCAGCAGATATTGCACACCGTACCCCCGTATCACTACCCGTAATACCCGTGGGAGCAGGACTGAAATATTATATTTCACCAAAATTGGCTGTTCAGGCAGAAACAAATTACAGGATAATGTCTACCGATTACCTGGATGGTTTCAGCCGTTCAGCCAATCCTGCAAAAAAAGATAATTATTACAGCTTCTCACTTGGGGTGGTGCTGGCATTGGGATATAAAGACAGAAATGATTGCCCTCCTGTGAAGCCCTGACGAACAATATATAAATTCCATGGTTATGGCACTGGGGAGTTTATATACGTTGTCAGCTAATGCATTGGCGAATAGCCCTGAAGGGCGACACTATATTCATAAATGATTACAATCCGTTTAAAGCGTATTTGCCTCACAACATGTGTTAAGATGCAGGCATTATTAAAGAATAACTATTTAAGAAAGGAAGAAATATAGGATAAGGTGTTTTTTTGAGAGGGATGAGGAGGCTCGTATATTTACGCGCTAACGGCAATTTCATAGTGACACTTCGCATTTTCATATCAGCATTTTTAGGGTTGTGCCTTTTGACACAGTGCAATACCAAACAAAACGTTAATAGTGCGACAAAGACTTTATCGTTATCAACCAAAACACAAACTGAAAATATATTGACAGGGGAATGGAAATATAACAACACAATTTGGTATTCTTCTGTTTTGATATTACAAGACAATGGATTTTTTAAATTTCAGGGCCAAGGTTGTTATGGACAGAAATTTTCTCAAGGACAATGGACAGAAAATAAAGAGATTATTCAATTAACAAGTTTTGATACCTTTAAACAAAAAGAACATACTGACTTAAATAAGTCAATGAAATTTTTAGACAACAAAAACAAAAGCGCAAATTAAAAAATGGAGAAGTTAAATATTCGTTCATAGGCTTTAAAGATATTCCTCCTCCTATTTTGCCTGGTCCAAATGACACAGTTTATATGTATTTTGACAAAATTAAATTGCAACTAAGAGGTGACACTTTGTATTGTGTAGGTTCTGAAAAGTTACCTGAAGGAGCAAAGTTTTACAGGACTAAAAACCACCGCTAACATGTGCATTTGTATTATGTCGGCAGACGGACAACACAGCCTCAGCTTCTATTAAACTTTGGTAATAAATTGGCGGTTTTGTGCTTCAAAGCCCGCTAGAACGCAAAACCCCGAGCCGTTGGCAGCCATATGACAGAACCTGTAATCATGGAAGATTTTAATAATGGAGAAGAGTAGAAATATTAGACAACTAATCGGTGCTAGAATTATTGACGTCAAAATATTTTCTGAATCACGAGGAGAAAATGATTGGCTTGACTACATTTTAACTTTCATTACTTTGGAGAACTGTGGAACAATAAATTTTCCATTTTCTGGAGCTACAGATTTTGGGACAGTGGTTTTAGACGACAGAGCTGAACCAATATCTGAAAGGGGATATAACTTAATTGTTAGACAAAAAATTAAAGAGCTGTATTACGAATCAGACGAAGAAAATCAGCCAAGGAATGACTGGTTTGCATACATAGAATTAGACAACGGTTATGTTATACATGAAAACAGGATGGCACCAAACGGAACGGGGGCTGCAAATTTGTTTTTATATACTCAAGAGCAATTTATTGAACTGAAAAACGAAGAAGTTAACAATCTTATTCCTTTGACTAAATTTATGAAGTTTCTTGACTAATAAGTCTGCCAACATAGGATGCGGTTTGGCAATATGGCGGGGCGACGAATATATGCCCGTTTGTTGTTTGTTCTGGTTTTATTTTTGGCAGACAAATAGCTGTTCCCTTTTGTATGTAACTTCATCAAGATATTTTCAATCGCTATGCGCAATGCTAATTCTCACACCTGCACAAAGTCTTTTCGTAAGCAGGATGCAACATTTGCTGATCGCCAGTTGTCATCTTTAAAATTGCTTTTATGAAAAAATCCATTTTTCTTTTTGCTACACTTATCATTCTGTTCTCGTGCAAAAAGCAGGCTGTTATTGACATGACGCCGATTAATGCAAAAGGAGAAGTCCTTTTCATCTCGAGAAGAATTCCGAATAGTGCTGACTGGCAAATGTTTTTAATGAATGCTGACGGAACAAATCAAAGAGTAATTTCAAACAGTTTAGTTCAGTGCTCTTCTCCGATACTCTCGAATAGTGGAACGAAAGTAGCATTTACTACTTACGACAATAATTTTTATTACAATTTATATATAATAGACATTGATGGTAAGAACCAAAAGTTTTTGTCCAGGGGGAAATAGTTTTGTGGCAGCCCGGTCTGGTCACCAGATGACAACAGAATAGCTTTTGTAAAAAACGATAACGATATTGGCGGCAATTATAACATTTTCATAATTAAAGCAGACGGTACAGATCAAGTAAAATTAACAGATCGAAATAATAATTTTTCACCACAATATTTTCCTGACAACAATTCAATAATCTTTTCTTCTTCAGATAATGACTGGACGGGTATTTATAAAATGAATATTAACGGAGACAATAAGCAATTGCTAACTCCTCAAGGCAATTCGTTTGGAGACCCTAAAATTTCACCAGACGGAAATATGATTTCAGTTACATCTAATGACAGGAATGGTTCACAGATATTTGTGATGAATTCCGATGGTAGTAATGTAAAGCAAATAACGTTTACTGTATCTTCAAAATATCCTGACACAGGATTTCCAAGAGAGGGTAATTGCAATCCTGTTTGGTCGCCTGATAGTGGCAAATTAGCTTATGTTTCTTTTGAAAATGGAAGCCCTGATATTTTTATAATTAATTCAAACGGAACAGAGAACAAACGATTAACGGACACACCTTTAAGAGACGAAAATCCTGCGTGGACTAAAGATGGTAATTACCTGCTGTTCTCATCGAATAGAAATCCAAACGTTGCATCTCAAATATACATAATGCGGACAGAGGGACAATTGCAAACTCCTCTGACAAATTATATGGGTGATAATATTTATCCGGTATTCATTAACCAATAAGGCAGCAGCCAACAAGAGTATGCAATACCGGAGGCACCTGCACAGGATTACCATATACGCGAAAATTTGAGATGCACCCTTTAAGCCTGACATTAAAATCCCGCAACTACGTAATGAACATGCGTTTAATAATAATCATAGCTTTATTTTTTTTGGCTACAGAAACATGTTATGGTCAGAAAAATGAAAGCTATTCAGCCTTACCGGAAAGCATCGTAAAAAGAGAAATAGCATTTTTTGTGAAAGCTGCTTCGGGAATGTTAATTGATAGCTCCCTTCTGCTCACTGAAATAAAGCTTAGCCGATGCTCAAATGATTTTGTCATTTTTGAAAGTGGAAATTTAATAGCGTTGGATAAACTGATAAGTATTTATTCTAAACCTGTTAATTTAAATTCTATAACCCTTACAGATAAAGGAAAATTATGGGGGATAAGTGAAGATTTGCCTACGACGCAGATTTCGGAAGTGAGATTCCTGCATTACAAGTATCAACTTTTATTAGCTGACAGTGCAATTTCCGGGCTTTACAACCCTAAGTTTTGTATCAACCCAAAAAAGAACAATAAAATTGGCGAGGCAACAAGTACGAATTGTAAAGCTTACCAGTCCAAAGACAAACGTAGGGTATACATTTATATGTTGAATGGCGAAGGTGCAGAACAATATGAAGTAACCTGGATTATAAATGAAAGCAATTACTACGGACGTGTAATTGACAAGGTTATGCTTTAAAAGCGAAGAAAAGGAAGCATACAATAACTAAGCTTTCGTTTTGCTTCCTACGGAAGCACCTCTCACACTATGGCGTGTGGTTTCATAGTTCCCTTGTTAGTTTTCTGAAAATTATTTACCGCAAAACAACTGAACTATGAAGCAGGCAAAAGCCGTGTTACTAAGCGTGGCAGCAATTATTGCGTTACTATTTTCCGGTAATGAATATAAAATTATTGTCCTTCTCACTTCTTTAATTTATAATGACTCCTCTTTTTTCTCCACTACTTTCAAATCAGGAAACAGCGCGGCTAACAGCATTATTACAGATCCGAATAAAACCATATACAATCCGTATTTTCTCTCGGGGCAGGTTCCCATTTCGCAACGGGCATATAATAAAAAATTTCTTGCTGCCCATGCCACACCCAATGCGCAAAATATAAGGTTCGCCCTCTTTGCCCATACTTTGGGAATAAGGTAAAACGCTATGGCAATAACACAGAATATAAGATGCAGCTTGGCTGGTTTACCAAGATTTGTTCCTGCATTATCCATACCTGTAACTATCTTTTGCAAAGTGGGGATTTCCATCCACGGCAGGTAACATGCTATCATCACCAGCACCGCTGTAGCTACACCTGTCCATTGAGAATATTTCATGTATATCGTCGTTATAATTTATAAACAGGGTGCAATTATACTATTTTTAAGTATGTGGATGATATCTTAAAGACTATTGCCCCTAATTAAGTATTTTTACCCTGGTTATTATATTAATTCATAAGCCAATTTCATGACTGCAAACACCCCTGAGGCATCTTTTATTGAGCATTTTCTTAACCCAAACTATAGTTATGCTGAATTTGTTGGAAAAGATGCTAACCTTCAACCTCACTGGAATACATTTTTTAATTCATTATCAGGCTTTAGCCCATCAGATATAGAAGCCAGAAGGCAGGATATTTTCAGAATGCTGCGGGAGAATGGCGTTACCTATAATATTTATGGCGATCCTTCCGGGCTTAACCGCCCCTGGAATCTTGATATTATTCCATACCTGATTGATAAAACAGAATGGGCTACCATAGAATCAGGACTGGTACAGAGAGCAGAATTGCTGAACCTGATTCTTAAAGATATTTATGGTGAAAGAAGATTGGTCAGGAATGGCATTCTTCCGGCAGAGCTCATATACAACCATATCGGTTTTTTACGGCAATGCGTGGGCGTAAAGCAATTGCATCAGCACAGCCTTATTTTATATTCTGCTGATCTTGCACGCAGCACCAATGGCAGTGTTTGGGTATTGAACGACAGAACACAGGCGCCATCCGGCTCAGGCTATGCTTTGGAAAACCGAATTACTATGGCAAGGGTTTTACCTGAGTTGTTTAATGATTTACAGGTAAGGCATTTATCTGCTTACTTTGAAACCCTACGTCAATCGCTACACGAAATTGCACCTGTAAAAAAACAGGATACACGTATTGTAATTCTTACACCGGGTCCGTCTAATGAAACCTATTTTGAGCATTCCTATCTTTCTACCTATATGGGTTTTACACTTGTGCAGGGGGATGACCTGATGGTAATAGATAATCATGTTTGGTTAAAAACACTGGGAGGCCTGGAGAAAGTTGATGTCATACTGCGCAGGGTAGACGACAGCTTTTGTGATCCGCTTGAGCTTAAAGACGATTCAAAGCTTGGGGTGCCTGGCCTGATGCAGGCTGTGCGCAGTGGGAATGTAAGTATCGCCAATCCCCTGGGCAGCGGTATATTGGAAAACCCGGGACTGATGCCTTTTATGCAAAGCATGTCGCGGTATTTTTTAAACCAGGACCTGATTTTGCCAAGCATAGCATCCTGGTGGTGCGGGCAACCTAAGGAAATGCAATATGTACTCGATAATATACAATCGCTTGTAATAAAAAAAATACACAAGGTCTCCCGGGCAAGCACCTCTGTTGATTGCGCTTCGCTTACTGAAAAACAGCTTGATGATTTTAAGCAGGCCATTGAAGCGCATCCTTACTTATATGTAGGACAGGAAAAAATTTCCATTACTTCCACTCCTTCATTTATTAACGGGAAAATTGAGCCCCGCACGGCTTTGTTCCGAACATATTTAACCAGTAACACATACAGCTATACTGCTTTGTCTGGCGGGTTAACAAGAACAGCGCCTAATAATAATTTCCTGATCTCAAACCAACTGGGAAGTATAAGTAAAGATACATGGGTAATAGCACCAGAAGATGAGTATAGAACCATTATGCCGAAAGATCAGATAGAGGTTGTTGCATCAAAAAAAGGAGATATTACAAGCAGAACGGCTGAAAATCTTTTTTGGGTGGGCAGATATGCCGAGCGTGTATTGGGCACAGCAAGATTTTTGCGGACTGTAATGCGGTTTATTACCGAAGGGAACAGGCACAGCCAGAATAATGATATTGAAACAGAACAGCACCTGCTGGAAGCACTTACGCATTATACGGTCACCTATCCGGGGTTTTTGGAAGACGCGGAAAAGAAATTTGCTAATCCCTGGAGTGAATTGAACAGCATTTTGTTTGATGAGCAAAGAAGCGGAAGCCTGGTATATAATTTCAGACTTTTCTGCAGAGTGGTGTATGCAGAACGTGATCACTGGTCAACCGATACATGGCGGGTGATATGGAGTATGGAAAATGTATTGAAGGGTACTTATGCTTCAGATACCACGCATATAAGAGCGCTGAATGTGCTGGATAGCATCATAACCTCAATGGTGGCATTCATTGGCTTGAACAGGGAAAGCATTTCCCGGGAGCAGGGATGGATAATGCTTGATATGGGACGAAAGATTGAGCAATGTATGCTGCTTACAAGTATGTTGCGGTCAACCCTGGTAAATAAGCATGATGAACAGGTGGATTATAACCTGCAGGAGGCTGTTTTAAAAAGTAATGAAACATTGGTGAATTACCGGTACAAATACCGTGTACATATTCAGCATACATTAGTACTTGAGCTTATGTTGCTTGATCCGAATAATCCGCGTTCTATTATTTACCAGCTCGACAGATTGAAAGCATATTTGAGTAATTTGCCTAAACTACAGAATGGTTTTTCTTTACAGCCGCATGAAAAATTGATATTTGAAGCATACAGCCTCTTAAAGTTAGCCAACAGGGAACAGCTATCAACTCCTGATGAAACCGGGGTCCAGTTTAAATTGCTGGATGAATTTTTAGAAAAATTATACGACCTGTTATTTAATATTACCGGCGCGGTATCCAAGCTTTACTTCAAGCATGCACAAAAGCAAAAGCAATTATTTTCAGCAGAATCATTTTAATTTTATTTAATGCATTATAAGGTCACACATTCCACTGTTTATCAATACAACGAACCCGTGAGCCTTTGTCATAATCTTGCACTGTTAAAACCAAGATCAACTGCAACCCAGATATGTCATAAAACGCAACTAGATATTACACCGCTGCCGGATATCATTAATGAGTACGAAGATTTTTTTGGCAATAAGGCTACTTATTTTGCCATACAGCAGGAGCATAAAAAGCTCGTGGTAACTGTAACTTCATTTATAGAAAATACGAATACCAGGGCTATCCTGTTTAATTTTTTTGAGAGTGTTGCGTGGGAAGAGGCTAAAAAACATATTGCTGATCCCATGCCTGAAAACGCGGAGATACGGCAGTACATAGCTGAAACACCAATGACTACTTATAATGAGGATATTAAAGCATACGCATTGGCATCATTCACGCTCGGCAGGGCTTTATTTGACAGCGCCAACGATCTCATGCAACGCATATACGCTGACTTCCGGTACACACCCGGGTTTACCACGATAGCAACCCCTGTTGCCGATGTTATGAAGAGACGCAGGGGCGTTTGCCAGGATTTTGCTCACCTTGCTATTGCCTGCATAAGATCATTAGGGCTGCCTGCAAGATATGTAAGCGGCTATATTGAAACAGTACCTGAAGGCGGAGCGCCAAAACTTACCGGTGCGGATGCAAGCCATGCATGGTTTTCAATATTTATTCCCGGTACAGGGTGGGTGGATTTTGATCCTACTAATAATCAGATACCTTCTTTTCAGCATATTACTATTGCATGGGGCAGAGATTATACTGATGTTACTCCGCTGAAAGGTGTTATACTCAGCAGTGGCAAGCATAAACTGGATGTGGCAGTTAGTGTGACGAGGATGTAAAATCTGGAACTACGGTATTGTTGAATGTCCATCCCTGAGATTATATGCATGTGCAAAATGAAACTGCAGTTCTGAATATTTTTTTGACCAGGTTAAATATTATTATTACTTCGTATGAGATCGCAAAACCGCAATCAGCCTGTCAACGTCTTCGCAGGTATTATAAAATGCCAGTGACGGGCGAACAGTAGTTTCTACACCCATCCTGCGCAAAATTGGTTGCGCACAATGGTGACCAGTACGAACGGCGATACCTTCACGGTTCAATGCTTTACCTACATCGTCGTTTGAATAACCTTTTAAGGTAAAAGATAACACACTGGCCTTATGTGCTGCAGTGCCGATAAGCCTTACGCCCGGCACCTGCTTTAAATGATGTGTAGCGTATTCAAGCAGGGCATGTTCGTAAGCGTTGATATTAGCCATGCCGAGTTTTGTTACATAATCTATCGCGGCGCCAAGTCCAACAGCATCTGCAATATTTCCCGTGCCTGCTTCAAAGCGGTTAGGAGCTTTATGATATTGTATTTTTTCGAAAGTTACATCCTGTATCATATTACCTCCTCCCTGCCAGGGCTCGGTGCTGTTCAGCAAGTCTTCTTTGCCATATACCACACCAATACCAGTTGGGCCAAATACTTTATGCCCTGAAAAAACAAACCAGTCCGCGTCAAGTGCCTGCACATTCACCGGCATGTGCGAAACAGATTGAGCGCCATCTACCAAAACTTTAGCGCCAGCCGCATGTGCCATGGCAACCATCTGTTCTGCCGGCGTTACTGTGCCTAATGCATTAGATACCTGTGTGAATGCCACTAACTTTGTTCTGGGGCTTAGCAGTTTTGCATATTCATCTAATAAAATCTGCCCGTCATCATCCACCGGAATCACTTTTAATGTGAGTCCCTTTTTATCTGCAAGTCTTTTCCACGGCACTATATTGGCGTGATGCTCCAGGTGACTTACAATAATTTCATCACCGCTCTTCAGGTACTGATCGCCCCAGCTTTGGGCTACAAGATTAATTGCTTCTGTAGCACCACGAACGAAAATGATTTCATTGGGAGATTTTGCTCCCAGGAATTGTTGTACTTTCTTTCTTGCTTCTTCATATGCATCGGTAGCTCTTGCTGCCAATTCATGAGCGGCACGATGTATGTTAGAGTTTTCGTGCCGGTAAAAATAACTCAGTCTGTCAATTACAACCTGTGGTTTTTGTGTAGTAGCCGCGTTATCCAGCCAAACCAGGGGTTTGCCATTCACCTTCTCATTGAGAATGGGAAAATCTTTTTTTATTTTATATGCGTCAAAGCCATGCGTAAAACCGCCCAATGTATTATTACTTACAGGCAATTGTTCGCGCTGTAAAAAATAAAAGGATGGCGTATCTGCATCCGGAATAGCTGGAAAAGTTTGTGCATGTGTATTAACAGCAGGATCGCTGATATGAATAAACTTCAGGATTGATTCAATATCCGACCAGTATGGTTGTTCATCTGTAAAAGGTAAAGCAAATGAATCATGCTGTTTGCCGGGAGTTTGTTTATCTATATTAGCGTCCGGAAAACTGGTTACGGGTTCTTTTATGCTGAAATCTTCCTGCTGGTGCACATAAGAAGGAGACGCGCCGCTGCCGGCAACGGAAGAAGGCACACCGCCACTCAGTGTAGATTTGTCAGACTTCGTTTGTTCGTAACCGGGAGTTAAGCCTGTGCCGGCACCTTTTGTTGAATAATCAGGAGAGGATGGAGATATGCCACTTCCTGCCACGGAAACCGGCACATTGCCAGTAGAGAATGGAGCGTTCTCTGAGGGCAGATAATTGCCTCCTTCAATTGCACCGGGAATATTACCGACGTTGTTGTAGTTGGTTATAGAAGATGAAGCTCCCAATCCTGAAACGGAAGGCGGCGCAGTGATTACGCCAAAAGGATCAAATAATGCAAACGGCGCCGGAGCTCCGGCCTGAACCAATGCATCATCCACCGGAACATTTGCTGCCGGAACAATTCCTTCACCAGTAATTGATTTTGCAAAAGCTGTTGCACGCGGGTGATCGTATGGATCAAATGAAAACTCTTTTGGCGCATCTTCCGGTAAAGCTTTAAAAAACTGATTAGCCAACTCCTGCAAAGCTTCAACCGAAGGAAGATTATTTGTATTTGTACTCATGATAATTACCAATTTCAACGTCATCCAATACAGCAATGGCATCATCAACCAAAACAGCTAAAGAGCAGTATAATGATACAAGGTAAGAGGCGATTGCTTTTTCATTGATGCCCATAAAACGAACAGAAAGCCCGGGCGTTTGTTCACCCTGCAAACCAGGTTGAAACAAACCTACAACACCTTGTTTTGCTTCCCCCGTGCGAAGCAAAATGATTTTTGATTTGCCTTTTACAACAGGTAATTTATCAGACGGAATTAAAGGAATACCCCGCCATGTTAAAAATTGAGAGCCAAATAAAGAAATGGTAGGAGGGGGCACGCCGCGGCGCGTACACTCTCTGCCAAATGCCGCAATAGCTAAAGGATGTAACAAAAAGAATCCCGGCTCTTTCCACACTTTTGCTATAAGATCATCAAGATCATCCGGGGTAGGAGCACCGGTGCGGGTTTTAATGCGCTGGCTGTCTGCAACACTATGTAATAAACCATAACCTGCATTGTTGATGAGCTCACTTTCCTGTCTTTCTTTAATGGTTTCAATTGCCAGTCTTAACTGCTCAGATATCTGGTTATATGGTTTGCTGTACAGGTCTGAAACACGGGTATGCACATCAACAATGGTTTGTACAGCCGCAAGGTTATATTCTCTTGGATTTTCAATATAATCCACAAAAGTCTGTGGTAGTACTTTTTCATCGCGTGAAGAACAATCTACTTCAATTCTTGTGGCATCTTTTACTTTGTTCAAACGATATACACCGGATTCAACAGGTATCCAGTTTAATAACCTGGTCAGCCATCTTGGTGTAATCGTAACCATCTGAGGCACTGTTCGGGTAGCAATAGCAAGCTGCCGGGCCGCTACGTCGCCAAGGGCAGTTTGTTGCGTTTTTGTTTCAGCCATAGTATGAAGTTTAGTTTATTGAGCAATTTATTTGAAAGTCACAAATATATAGTAAAAATAATTTAATAGTCCACAAATATTATAGACTATTGAATTTATCAATAAAAAATTTTGAACAATTGTTTTTGTTTCTATAAAGATAATTATAAGCTGTATCCGGCAGAAAATAAATAGTGCACAATTCGTTAACTGTCAAAAAACCTGAATGACTTAACAGGCAGGGGTGCAACCGGATAATAAAAAGATGCTGCATCAACTGTAATTTGTATCAGGATTTGAGCATTCAACCACGCTAAAGGGCTGTTTTAACCCGGCTTGTTATCCCGCATTGCGTGGGTGTATGTATGTAAGCCCCTACTATATGTAATCCCGGCATTTCAGGATATTAATTGACCGGTTTTTGTTTACGTTGTAATAATTTGAAAAACGGTTGTACATTACCGTTTTATGGCGCAATACGATTATGATGCTGTAGTGGTAGGCTCGGGTCCAAATGGGCTGGCCGCGGCAATAACATTACAGCAAAAAGGATTATCCGTTTTACTGGTAGAGGCAAAAAGAACGATCGGTGGCGGCATGCGTACCGAGGAACTGACGTTGCCTGGTTTTAAGCATGATGTATGTTCTGCTATTCATCCGATGGCGGCCAATTCTCCTTTTTTCAAAACACTGCCTTTAGAGCATTTCGGGCTTGAATATATTTACCCTGAGGTATGTGCCGCGCATCCACTTGATGATGGAACTGCCGCTGCCCTTTACCCTTCGCTGGAAGAAACAGCAGAAGCGCTGGGTGTTGATAAAGACGTGTATCTCCGGCTGATAGTACCTGTAGTGAATGATTGGCCGTCTATTGATAAAGATGTGCTTGCTCCTTTATCTCTTCCTGCTCATCCATTTAAGATGGCGGCATTTGGTTTGAAAGCAATGTCATCGGCATTGCAGTTATCAAAACGGTTTTCTACCGTTAAAGCAAGAGCGCTATGGGCCGGCATGGCTGCGCATGCTATTCAGCCACTCACTAATCTTACTACATCGGCCATTGGTTTGGTGCTGATGTCTGCAGCACATATCAAAGGTTGGCCTTTGCCAAAAGGCGGTACCCAGGCTTTGGCAAATGCATTGGCTGCTTATTTTCAATCACTGGGCGGAACTATACAAACAGATACAAATATTGCTTCACTTCAACAACTGCCTGCTGCCAAAGCAGTTTTGTTTGATATTACGCCAAAGCAATTGCTGCAGATAGCGGGGCATAGATTTTCATCTTTATATAAATGGCAGCTTAACCGTTACCGTTATGGCATGGGGGTATTTAAAGTTGATTGGGCATTAGACGGCGCCGTACCTTTTACGGCTGAGGTTTGCCGGCAAGCCGGCACCGTGCACCTTGGCGGTACTATTGAAGAGATAGCGGCTGCAGAAGCATGTACAGCAAAAGGTGGCTATGCTGAAAAACCCTTTGTGCTGGCTGCACAGCAAAGTGTGTTTGACAAATCGCGGGCTCCTGAAGGTAAACATACGCTATGGGCCTATTGCCATGTACCCAATGGCTCTTCAAAAAATATGACGGAAATTATTGAAGCGCAGGTTGAACGTTATGCACCTGGTTTCCGTGAAAGAATAATCGGCCGGCATGTTATGGATACCGCAGCTATGGAATCGTACAACGCCAATTATATAGGCGGGGATATCAATGGTGGCATTATTGATATTGGCCAGTTGTTTACACGTCCGGTGCTGCGTTTTTCTCCTTACAGAACTTCAGCAAAAGGGTTGTATATATGCTCCGCATCTACGCCACCGGGTGGGGGAGTACATGGTATGTGCGGGCATCATGCAGCAAACCAGGTGTTGAAAGATATTTTTAAGATGGTGATTTGATTATTGCGGCCCTGTTCAAAAAAAAATATTGCAGATCCCGGCCGGTTCAGCCTTAACGGTTTTTACAATGCCGGTGCAAAATATTATACGAATTCCAATACAAGCAATGACTGGACATTTTACTGGTCAAGCGCCCAAGCGCTGGATGTTCTGGTAGGCCTGTATTTGCGTAAATCTTCTGATGCTGTTAAAGCACGGATTGGGGGGGCGGTTTATGGTGGAGAAAAGACAATTTATCCAGGAATACGCCATCCAATATGCCTGCCGCCAATAAATCAACGGTGCTTTTGGGCAGCGCATGGAACACCCCGCCGGGTAATAGCACAGATTTTACCGTTCAGTTAAGTGGCATTATGTTATTTGAAGCAATGGCTGAATTGAAAAGGATCAGTTTAACAGATTAAATTTGTAAGCATGAAATGTATTTTTTGGAAAAAACCGCTTGTTATTTTGACCGGGCTGTGCATATTGCTGTCAATAAAAGCTATTGCACAAAAGCAGGAAGACTATTCAGAAAGAATGGCAATAATGTATAAAAACATCTACCAATATTTTTATAAAGAAGGCAAAGGGCTGTTTACGGAGCACAATACACCTAAAAAGGATGATAAAGAATTCTCTTACCTGTGGCCGCTATGTGCACTGATACAAACAGTAAATGAGCTGGAATTGCTGGAGCCTGGAAAACAGTACATGAAACAGGTAGTGCGGACAATAGATAAATATTATGATAAAAAGCCGCCGCATCCCGGTTATGACAGCTATCCCGTAGAAGCTGGCGGCGGCGACCGTTTTTATGATGATAACCAGTGGATCGGCATCGCGTATATGGATGCATACAACCGGACTAAAGATATTGCATACTTAAACCTGTCAAAAGAAATATATGGTTTTATGATGACAGGATATGATACTGTTGCAGGCGGAGGCTTATACTGGAAAGAATTTGACAATACCACCAAGAATACCTGTTCAAACGGGCCGGGGGTATTACTGGCACTGCAGTTATACAAAGCCACCGCAGAGAAAAAATACCTGGATACAGCATTGTTATTGTATAACTGGGTAAATAAAAACCTGCTGGCTCCTGATGGTTTGTATTATGATAATATAAAGCTGCCGTCTCTTGATATTGATAAACGGAAATATACTTACAACACAGGTACAATGTTGCAGTCTGCCGTGCTGCTGTACGACATCACAAAAAATAAAAGTTACCTGGAAGCAGCGCAAAAAACGGCATCTTCCAGCCTTGCTTTTTTTTATAAGAATGGTATGTTTCCCAATCACTATTGGTTCAATGCCGTTTTGCTTAGGGGGTACATAGAATTGGCCAAATTTGACAATAACAAAGAATACATTGCCGTCTTTAAAACCTATGCCGATAAAGTATGGGAAACGCAAAAAGACGAAAATGGATTGATTGGAACGCAAAAGGAAAAAGCATTGATTGACCAGACTGCGTATCTGGAAATATTGGCCAGGCTGCAACCATTTTTATAGTGCTGCTTTTAAATCCAATGCCAGGCTCCTTTGAACGAATGTTCTCAGGAATGTTATATCATAACTAAATGGAAAAATTGATCCCTTCATCAAAATCATTATTGGATCGCACACGAACTTCGCTCTTGTGATAAACTAAAGAATACGGCGGCACGCTTTCTGTAAGCCATACGTTACCACCAATAATAGAATCGTGACCGATAACTGTTTTTCCGCCGAGTATGGTTGTGCCGGAATAAATTACCACGTTATCCTGTATTGTCGGGTGCCGTTTTACAAAGGCCTGTGTTTTTGAAACATTCAATGCACCAAGTGTTACGCCCTGGTATATTTTTACATTGTTGCCTATCACGCATGTTTCGCCAATCACTACCCCGGTGCCATGATCAATAAAAAAGCCTGAGCCTATTTCCGCGCCGGGATTAATATCAATGCCTGTTATGCTATGTGCATATTCTGAGATCAATCTTGGCAGCACGGGAATTTTTAATTTGTACAGTTCATGCGAAAAGCGATATACCGCTACTGCATTAAACCCTGGATAGGCGCCAAATACTTCTTCAATGGAATGCGCAGCAGGGTCAAAAGCTAAAATGCCCTGCGCGTCTTTTTGCAGTTCTTCAAAAATATCCGGTACGCGGCTGAAGAAAGTATCTATAATTTCATCAACAGGATTTATTACATTTTCTACAGGAGAAAGCAAATGCCGCAGTTGCAGTTCCAGTTCGCTTATATCGAGCGCAGTAAAAGATTTGTCTGCATTTACAGGAAACAGCAATGCAATAAGATTGCTGATCCATGCCTGTGCACTGCTTCTGAAAGGGATGGGTTGCAGATCACTCCTGTATTTTTCATGTATCTGCTTCAGCCTTTCGTGCAACAATAATTTTTTAATAGTAGCGCTCATAAATAATTGATTACAGTTTTTGTTTTACCACATAGGAGCAATAGAAACATAGGAACACATAGACATAATACTTACTATGCTTATCTATGAACCTATGTTCCTATGTGTTGTATTGTTTTCTTAATCAAACAGATCCGACGACAGATACCGGTCTCCTCTGTCACATATAATACATACGATCACACCTTTATCAATTGTTGCAGAAAGTTCAAGCGCGGCATATACCGCACCGCCGCTGCTCATGCCACAAAATATGCCTTCTTCTTTTGCCAAACGTTTTGTCATTTCCTTTGACTGCCTTTCGCTTACTTCAATAACAGTATCCACTTTTGTTTTATCAAATATCTTCGGGATATATGCTTCCGGCCATTTTCGTATGCCGGGTATCTGCGAATTATCTGTTGGCTGGCAACCTGCTATCACCACTTCCGGGTTTTGTTCTTTGAGATATTGCGATACACCCATAATGGTGCCGGTAGTGCCCATGGATGATACAAAATGTGTTACAGTTCCTTTGGTGTCACGCCATATTTCGGAGCCTGTGGTTTCGTAATGTATGCGTGGATTATCCGGGTTGGCAAATTGGTTCAGCATAAGGTATCCTCCTTTTTTTACCAGCTCGTTTGCATGATCTATAGCGCCTTCCATGGCCCTGCGTTTAGGTGTCAGTATCACTTTTGCGCCAAAGGCCTGCATCGCCAGCACTCTTTCCCGCGTTGCGTCTTCGGGCATTATCAACGCTATCTCCACACCAAATAAACCTGCCATTAAAGCCAGCGCTATGCCGGTGTTGCCGCTTGTAGCTTCCACCAGCTTCATTCCTTTTTGTAATTCTCCCCTGTCTATAGCACCTTTGATCATTCCGTAAGCAGCACGGTCTTTTACACTGCCGCCGGGGTTATTTCCTTCAAGCTTGCAATAAATACTTATGTTGCTATTGGTGTTGATCGCTTTTAGCTTTACCATTGGCGTGTTGCCCACCTGGTCAAGGATATCCGACATGCACCTGTTTTAATTTTTTGAAAAAGCCTTTATATGTTTCTGGATATGCTCAGGAATAAAACTTTCTGCTACCAAAAGCAATAATCCTGCAATAGTCTTCCTTTCCTTATCTGATCTTTTGTGCATCAACTCTTTTTTCGACCATGTATAGTCTTCTTCTTCGTAAATCTTTTGTTTTAATTTTTTGCGTGTCATATCATAGTGTAGTTTATTGCCGGAATACTATTGCTGAAATTTTACAGTGTACCGTAATGTAAGTCCGTAGGTACGCGCATCTCCCACCACGCCGGCATACTGACCATAGTTACCCGGCGCTGCCAGCAGTTGCTCGTAATAATTTTTATTGCCAAGGTTCCGGCTCCATACAAATAGTGTAAATCCATTATTTGCCCTGAATCCTAAACGGGCATTCAGTAAATAATAAGCATCTATATTCAGGTATAGTGAAGGAGAAGAATTTGAAGAGAACTTAGAGCGATAATACAGATCTGCGCCGAGAAAATAATTACCCTGCCAGCCAATAAATTTACCCTGGGTGTTTAACTCCGTGCCCAAAGTCCACGACCATTTTGATATACCCGGAAGCACCCCACCGGAAATATCTTTAAACGCCTGTGCGCCGCCAACTTCTTCAAGCGGTACCGGGGCGTTGGCGAATTTTACATATTTACCATCAGTGTATGCCAGTGCAGCGTTTATGCTGATAAAATCAGAAGGTCTGTAACTACCGTCAAATTCAAAACCCTGTGTTCTTACTTTTTCAGCATTAGCAAGGTATCCGCGGTTCACGCCAGGTTCCGGCGTTTGCACCAGTGTCTGGTAATCTTTAATATTATTTTGATACACCGTAAGGTTCAAAATGGTATTGGGGAAGGGTGATGTTTTTACACCAAACTCCACATGCTGAACGGATTCTGGTTTTACGGTTGCAAGTTCTGTTAATACTTTCCCATCTGCTGTGGGCAAACCGCCAACGTTTATGCCAATTGGTTTATAACTCCTGGAATAGGTGGCAAAAGCATTATAGTTATTATTGAAAATATATTGCAGAGATACCTGTCCGGATAAATTACCTGCATCTGCATTTACATTAAACGCCTGGTTGCTGTAAACCTGTTTTTTCAAAGCTAATAACGCGGGATCTTCGGTTTGTAGTCCACCATAAGTTACACGGTCATAGTTTGCCACTTTCTTATCGTAATTATACCTCAAACCTGGCAGCACATGCAGTTTGGAGGTAACAGACCAGTCAATTTGCCCAAAGGCAGCAAGGCTGGTACTCTTTATGCCATAAGTTGTTTTGATACCGAAATTATCAAGAAGTCCGGGTGTTTCCCAGGTTGTTGCATCTGCATTAGGCTGGTAAAAACGCCATAATGCTGAGCCGGCTTCTTCTGTATGAACCGGATCAGTTTTCAGATCCTGCCATAATCCGTATACGCCTATCACCCCTGTAATTTTATTGCCTACCTTTCCTGAGTACCTGAATTCCTGCGACCATTGATCATGTAAAGAATTTCCGGCAGAAACAGTAAATGCCGGTATACCAAGATAATCCCTGTCGTTTAAAGGAACCCATTTCCAGTAACGCCAGGCAGAGGTTGAGGTTAAGGTTCCATTGCCTATTTTGATATCGGCATTCAGTGAAACGCCACCTAATTCGTTGTCTGCCTTTGATCTTGTATCTAAATCAACCTTTCTTTCAAAAGCGCTTTTATATGGAATGGTATATCCCAGGTCGGCAATAATGTTATTGAACTGCCTGTAATCTGAACGTTGTGTTTTTACAACGCCTGCTACTGCCCAACCATAACCATCCGGTTTTTGCGTAGTAACATCACCGGCTAATGATATTTTTACATTATCAGAAGGGGTGAACAGCAATTGCGCTCTTCCACCTAAATTATTAAGATCATTTATTTTACGATCCGAGTTTACATTGTACAACATTCCATCGCGCTGTGTTCCTGAGAAGGAAACACGGGCAGCTAACTTATTTGCAATGAGCGGGCCTGTTATGGATGCTTTTGCCTGTATATATCCATAGTTGCCATAGCTGGCTTCAAAAACAGCGCCTGGTTTAAATTCAGCGGCACGCGAAGTAATATTAAAAGCGCCTGCGGTTGTGTTCTTGCCAAATAATGTTCCCTGCGGTCCGCGCAGTACTTCAATACGTTCAACATCAATAAAATCAAGCACGGTAGCTGCAGGACGGGCCAAGTATACACCATCAAGATAAAAGCCGACACCCGGGTCAATACCATCGTTGGTTAAACCGTAGGTTGAGCCCAGCCCTCTTATATTTAAAGTGGTATTACGTGCATTGGACGAATATAATTGCACAGAAGGGATCAATTCTTTTATACGCCCAACATTAAATGCACCGGCATCAGCTATACGGCTGCCGCCAACAACAGAAATAGGGATGGGAATATTCTGTACAACCTCGCTTCTTCTGCGTGATGTTACCACAATATAATCCAGTAACTCATTTGCTACAAGTATGATCGCAACAGGTTCTTCAGGAATTTTGTCGTATTTGGTACTAAGCCCGTGAAACCCGGCTGCGGTAACATGCAATGTAAACGGCACAGTGCCCGGGGCCTGAATGCTGAATTCGCCTAAACTATCTGCCGCTGTATAGGCAGTTGTTCCTTTTATATTGATAGTAGCGCCCGGAATCCGCGCACCTGAACCATTTTTCACTACTCCTTTTATTTGTGTTTGAGCAGTAACTAAGTTGAAGAATAACAGGGAGAAAATGGTAATTAAAAACAGCTTTTGCATTAAACAATTTTTTTGGTTTGTTAAAGAAAGAACATCTTTAAAATTAATAGTCTATAAAATTGGTGGACAAATGTATGTCATAAATTTTAACTACAACCAATTTTGCATAAAAAAGTCTACTTTTTTAGTAGACTTTTATTTTTTTATTGTTTTTTTGAGGATTAACGGCTAAATAAGTGTAATGAAAGTCACTGGTTTAGCATCAGTTATTTAAATGTGCTAATTCTTGTTTTTAAGTACCGTAAATGAGAATTTTTTGCCGGTTTTTGCCGCGGCGCGTTTTACATCATCTACTACTTCCTGCAAAGCGATATTACCTTCTTTTATATACCGTATGCGTAAATATTTTTTTTCACTTTTAGCGGTATCGGCAATTTGCTGTTTGCTTTCCGGAGAAAATTGATGGGAGCGTAGTTCTTTATCCAATAAAAGATAATCATCTGTTGCTGCATGATGCAGCTCTATATTTGTTCTGTATGATGGCATAAATAAGATTTTAATGGCGGATGCCGGTTTTTGGGGGCATTTTAAATTTTCGCATATAGGTGCTACTGCTGCAGCAGATCCCTCGTGCCTCAGGGTGACAGGCTGCGGTGCAATGCCGAACTGTGTTACTATTGCCAGGCATTTGTATCAATGTTGAACAACGCACTGCTGCTGTCATGCCGAGGCAGGAGGCAGCTGCATATGATTGTTCAATTCGCGAAAATCTGAAATGTACCCGGTTTTTGTAATGCTTGATTTTTATAGATTGCTTTTAACAACAATAATAGCTGGAGCAATAGCAGGAGATACTTTTTAAGGCAGATTGCTTTTTCTCATGATGTGTTTTTTTCATTGGATATGTTTTTATGTATTGATAAAATTATTGACGGGGCCTGATGTAAATAGTAGCAAGTGTTGTTTGAACTTCTACCTGTATGCATTTTCCATTTTGATAGGTATATATATTGTCACCATCGGGAAGCCTGAGCGTATAAATGTGTGGCGCTGTTTGGCTCACTGCTATATATTTTCCAAAATTTTCTGAAAAAATATATTTCATACCTGAAGGCTCGGCGTACATCAGGCATGCCGTACTGAAATGTATGGATGATTTAATGGAAGCAGATTTGCCATCATTATTAATAAGGTATTGATCTTTGCTTCGTATAATATGTTTGTCAGCCTTTGTTTTACCATTCACCAACCTGATAAGTTTGCCATCCTCCAGTATACCGTTACGGAACGAGCTTTGCAGTTTGCTGTAAACAGCTATATCAATAATAGCTGAAAATTTTGCAGAAGATTCGTTAATGTATTCTGTTGTTTCGGTATTGCCTAGCTTACTGCATTTCATGTAGCCGATTATTTTATTATTCCTGATAATATCATAGTAAGCATGATGGTTATAATCCGGTTCATGCTTTCCTGCTGATAAGAGGGTGGGGAAGAAGCTGATCAGCGACCAGTAAACAATGGCTATCATGATGTAAAAAAATTAAATGATACAGTAATGATCTGTTATCATCTAAAACCCCCTGAACAGAGGCTTTAGATGAATGAACAAATGGGTTAGTTTGTGCCGGGTGAACTGCCTGAATAAGCGAAACCAACTGCGAAAAAATGCAATGCCCGGACTTAATATGGTTTGTATCAATAAGATGATCATTTTGATATTTGTATTTCTCTCCCGAAAATATTTGCGCCAAATTTTTCGGCCCAGGATTTTGGCGCCAGCCATGACAGGAATACACCAAGCTTGGTTTGAAACCCGGTAATCCGCTCCGCACTGCCTTTAAATAAAGTATTAATGGCTATTTTGGCAACAGCCTGGGGCGTCATATTATATCGTTCCGCTGTTTTTCTTATCTGCTTGCCCATGCCTGCACGATCAACGAAGTTGGTATCTGTACTACCGGGGCTTACACAGCTTACAGTTATTCCAGATGACTTTAATTCGTGCCGCAGGCTGCGGGTGAATGAAATAATAAATGCTTTTGAAGCCGCATAAATATTCAGGTAGGGCACAGGCTGATAACCTGCATTGCTGCCTATGTTTAATATATAACCTTTACTTCTTTTTTTAAATACGGGTATAAATTGGTGGCTTAGCGCAACTACAGATTTAATGTTAACATCAATAATGTTTAATTGTTCCTGTAAGGGTAATGTTGCAAATGCGCCATTCAATCCGAAGGCTGCATTATTCACCAGCACCTCCAGCTCATGATGCCAGGTTGAGCTCCATTTAAAAACGGCATCCGGGGTTTCTGCTATAGAAAGATCCCCTACAAGATATACAACCCGTACACCGGTTATTCTTTCCAGGTCAAGTTTGGTCAATGCCAGGCCTTTACCATCAATATCAACCAGCAGCAGATTGTAATTTCTTAAGGCTAATTCCAGCGCTATGGATCTGCCAATACCTTTTGCAGCGCCGGTAACAAGAGCATAAGCCATAATGTTTATTGATTTACAGTATTACGAACATCGTTATCAGCGGCAATGCGGGACAGGTTTAATCCTTTCTTCAGGTTAGACCAGCGGAAAGCTTCCCTGTATTGCTCCAGCTTTGGTAAGGCAAGCTTATGATAAAAAGGTGTTGGGCTGTTGGCGTGCTTGGGTTTGTATGCTCCTGTAACAATAGGTATATACATTACGCGACGCCTGCTTTCATCGCCAAAAAATGATGAGCGTTGTACACGGTGCCATAAACGTCCGTCATGCACAGTAAGGTCGCCTGCTTCAATATTGAATCCTATTTCTTTTGGATCAGGGTCGTTGTCAACAAAATATTTTTTTCTGAACAGCAGTTTGAAGAGTCCCTGGTTGTGTGTACCTGCCAATACTCTTAACCCGCCTTTTTCAAAAGGGTAATCATCAAGGTGCAGACCTACATTAAGCATGGGCATGATCCTGGAACCCAGGAATATATCCCGCGGACTGTCTGTATGCCATCCTAGTTGTTTATACTCGCTGTCAGGCGTATTTACATAATGATTTAAAACAAGACCATCTTTTTCGTTTTCACCAATTCGCCCTTCATAAGGGTATAATAGTTCCGCTAATTGCGCAAGTCTTTTGTCTTTAAGAAAATTGCTCAGTGTTTTACTGTATTGAGATGTGAAAGCGATACGCTGAATAAATTTTCTGCCATCAGTATTTACGCCAAATTTTAATGGTATGCCATTTACCTTTTGAGTACCGGAAGAGATTAACTGTTCTTCTACATTTTGAATTTCGGTGATAAAATCTTTTATCGTTTCCTTATCTACAAAGTTTTTAAACTGTATTACACCATATTTATTAAAAATATTTTTTTGTTCCTCAGTGAGTGATTGCCCGAATTGGAAAATGAAATTAGTGATGTTGCTCATATCATTTTTGATTTGATGATTAAGAAATAATGGAATGGAAAAATTAAAGTTTACTTACAGCGGGATAGGTGGTTGTTACCCCTGGATCAATATGTTGCCTGGCGGCAACAACAATACATGATATGTGATTTTATAAATTTCACAGAACAAAAATAGTGTAAAATATTAGTCTACCAAATTTATAGACTAATATTTTAAAAATATTTTTTGCAAGCGAAGAAGGAAACCAGATAAAACGGATATGACGGAGACTGACGGGATGTATCTGAATTATTCAGTACCATCCGCGTATTCCGCATGCTATTCATATTTGTGTGAAGAATGTATAGCTTCAACGTTATCGCTGTTAATATATAGAGGAGGATGTTTGTGTGCTTTCCCCCGACAAATTGCTAACGGCCTGCCACCCTGTATTTTTTTCATGAAGAGGTTGGACCCATGAGGTTATTTATGAAGTATACATTTTTTACAAATTTTTCTACAAAAATTTTTTTTGAAGTAAAAAGATATTATTTTTGTCTACCAAATTAGTAGACTAATATTTTGTCAACCACCGGCAGAGTATTTAATAAGTAAAATCAAAATGGAACACGTAAACTGCTGCAATGCCAGTGGCATTGTTAATGATTTGATTGTAAGTACGGTGGAATATTATATACCTGCTCACAAATTTTCTTGTTGCACATCCTGTTGTTGTAATACTATGCGCAGTTAAGCGCTTTTTCATTTATTCAGCTTGCTATAAATTATTGCATTCATAAAAATTATGAATGGTAAGGTTGTCTCCACGTCATCACCTGTAATCGGTGGTTGATTGCGGGAGAAGGACTGGGACAGCCTTTCTGTTCGGCCAATATATAAAACGTTATTTCTATGCAGAAGCAGGATTATTTTTTGCTGATCAAAAAAATAGCCATAGGCATACTGGTTTTTTTGATCCCTTTCCTTGTTTTTTATTTTGGACTATTAATCATTTCTAAAAACTAATATTCAGCTATGAGCTCTGTAAAAAATACAACGGTTAATATCACGAGAGATGCGGTAACCAGCATTTTTATATACGCGTTGCCGGTAGTGCTGATGTTTGTGTATTTTAAAATTACAGGTCAGCAACCCTGGAACAGAGCGGCAGGAGAAACATTGCCATTTAAAGCTCCTGCGCCTGTAGAAAATGTTTTCAAAAATCTTAGAACATGGGGGCTGCCATTATTAACACTCATTTGGGGCATTATAGAATTTTCAGCGGGACTATACAAGAATAAGTGGAATAAGAATGAAGCTATGCTTGATATAGTTTGCTTTGCTGCTCCAAAACTGGTTTTCCGTCCATTGCTGGTGTATGTAACGCTGCTGGTATTTCCTTATGTATTACCGGGTCAGCAAAATGCATTCAGTTGGGTGCCTTTCTGGTGGGCTTGCTTAATTATCGCGGTTGCTGATGATCTTACACAATACTGGTATCACAGGTTGCATCACCAGGTGCCGTGGTTGTGGCGGTTTCATCGCACGCATCATTCTGCTGATTATATGGGGATGGCAATGGCAGGGAGGCAGAATTTTATCTATACCATTTTCTTTTCTCAAATATACCTCACATCGGCGCTTACCTATCTTGGACTGGGATATGCAGCATTGTTTGTGGGAGGTGTAAAGTCTGTTATAACATTATCCGCACATTCAAGCATTCCCTGGGACAAGCCGTTTTACAAATACAAATTGTTGCATCCTCTTGCATGGATACTGGAATGTACCATATCAACTCCTGCTACACATCATGCGCATCACGCGGATTCTATGGATGATGGTATTGGCTATTACAAAGGGAATTTCGGGAATATGTTTTTTATATGGGATATTATTTTTGGCACTGCTAAAATTACGCGTCAATATCCTACGAGCTACGGCATCAGGCATTATAAGGAAGAAGAGTGGTATGCCCAGTTTTTGTGGCCCATCTTCAAATCAAAAAAAGAAGGCAGCGAGCTGTCAGCTGACGGACCAATGGTTGCTGATTTGGAACCATCAAACAATACTGAAGCTGTGACACAAATAAAAGTAGTTCCCCAGGGATAAAATTTTTTCTAAAAAAACTATACTAAATCAATAGACTAATCAATAACTGATGTTTACCGGAATCATTTTATATAAACGCCATCTGGCAGGATTGGAAAAATACCTGGACGCTATGTTGTACTATGAGTGTTGTGCATAGCATCATACAGTATCTATGTTTTAATTCTTTTTTACACAATTATTTTAACGAAGGTTATACTAACAAACATGAAAATTAAATTTTGGCTTCTTTTCTCATTACTGGGCAGCAGCTTATTTATAGCACAGGCTCAGCAAGGTACGATAATCAACTCTATACTGGAGGGACAGGTAACAGATAAAAGTAATAACGCACCGCTGGAAGGTGTAAGCATCGTTATTAAAGGAACAACCAACCAAATCCTTACCAACAGTAAAGGTCAGTTTATTTTAAGAACAGGTCAGAAACTTCCTTATACATTGCTGGTTACCATTGTAGGTTATAAATCAACTGAAATAAAAGTAGATGGCTCACCTGTAAAAATTGAGCTGGAGCAGGATGTGCAGTCATTATCCGATATTGTTGTGGTAGGCTATGGTACACAAAAACGTAAAGACCTTACCGGCTCTGTGTCGTCAATCTCTGCCAAGGATTTTAATAAAGGCAGCAATGTATCGGTTGATAATCTTATTGCCGGGCGTGCCGCGGGTGTGCAGGTAACCCAATCATCATCCGAGCCGGGCGCCGGCGTGTCTATACGCATACGCGGCGCTAATTCTATTAATGCCAGCAATGAACCATTATATGTAATAGATGGTTTTCCCATTGACAATTCAAACCGTACTCCAACGTCAGCCGTGGTTACGGAATCTGCTCCGAGAAATCCCCTTAATTCCCTAAACCCATCTGATATTGCCTCTGTTGAAATTTTGAAAGATGCTTCCGCTACTGCTATTTATGGTTCACGTGGAGCAAATGGCGTTATTCTTATTACAACAAAGCGTGGCAAAAGAGGAAGATTGTCAGTGGAGTATAATGTGTCAGGCGCAGTGCAGGAAGTGGCAAAAAAAATACCGGTATTGTCTACATCACAGTATATCAGTTTGCTTAATGATTTGAAGGCCGCACAGGGGCTTGCACCTGAATTCACCGATGAGGATATAGCTGCTATTGGTAAAGGTGTAAACTGGCAGGATGAAATATTCAGAAAAGGATATACACAAAATCATCAACTGAGTTTTTCCGGGGGACAGGATAAATTTACTTATTACGCTTCGTTAAATTATCTTGATCAAACAGGAATTGTTATCAGCTCCGGTATTAAACGTTACACCGGCCGCGTAAACCTGAATTATACAGATGCAAAGTTTAAATTCGGCATCAATCTGAACACTGCGAAAATTAATGATGATTATGTACCGAATGGTGTAAGCATTAACGAAGGCGCCGGAATAGTAAACGCTGCTATCTTCCAGGATCCTACATTGGGTATTTATGATAAGAATACCGGAAAATACGCGCAGACCAACCTGGTAAATCTTGAAAATCCGCTCGGGCTTGCTTACGGCGTATCTGATTACGCGGTCACCAGCAGAACATTCGGCAATGCTTTTCTCGAATACTTCATTATTCCTGAGTTTTCGGTAAAAATAAATGGTGGCACAGATATTCAAAGTTCGCGACGTGATACATACCTGGGACGGAATACAAGAAAAGGAAACAATGCCAATGGTATTGCCAGTGTGCAAACAACAAACAGCAATAATGCTTTACTGGAGCTTACGGCGAGATATGCAAAAACATTCAGTAATCATTCCCTGGAAGTACTGGGCGGGTATACCTGGCAGAACTTTGACTGGAATACATTGAACTCCAGCGCGCAGAATTTTACAACAGATGCTTTTGGCACAGATAATATGGCGGCAGGATCAAGCAGTACATTTACCATCAATACATATAAAAGCCGTAACCAGCTACAATCACTTTTAGGCAGGATCAATTATACCTTTAATGATAAATATCTTTTAACCGCCAACTTCAGGGCGGATGGATCTTCGAGATTTGGCGCTGATAATAAATACGGGTATTTCCCTTCGCTTGCTTTGGGGTGGCACGTTAACAGGGAAAATTTTTTTAGAAATGTGCGTACCATTTCAACGCTTAAACTAAGAGCAAGTTATGGCAGCACCGGTAACCAGGAGATAGGTAACTACCGTTCCCTTGTATTGCTGGGTACACAAGGACAGGCTGTTTTTGGCAATGCAGCGGAAGTGGGTATTTCAACCACGCAACTGGCAAACCCCAATTTAAAATGGGAAACGACCAACCAGTTTGATGCAGGTGTGGATTTTGGTTTGCTTGATGACAGGATTACCGGTAGCATTGATTATTTTAACAAGAATACTAAAGACCTGCTGCTTGAACTGCCTGTGCCTACTACAACAGGTTTTGCTACAACGCTTACCAATATAGGCAGCATGAATAACCGTGGCTTTGAATTTACAGTTAATACCGTAAACCTGCGTGGCAAATTTAACTGGACTACTTCGGCAAACCTTTCTGTAGTCCGGAATAAGGTAACAGGTATTGGCGGGCTGCCTGATATACTCCAGGGCTCTGCAGGCTTCTTTAATAGCTTTAGCATTCTCAAGGTTGGGCAACCATTGAATTCTTTTTATGGCTATGAAGTGGTTGGTGTGCTGCAGAAAGATGAGCAATACACTCCGCAGCCTTTATCTGCCCCGGGAGATTTGAAATTTCTTGATGCAAACGATGATAAGACAATCTCTGCTTCCGACAGGAAAATTCTGGGCTCTCCATTCCCGGATTTTACGTATGGTATTAATAACAGCCTGGGCTATGGCAGATTTAACCTGTCGTTTTTCTGGCAGGGTGTTAAAGGTGGTAAAATTCTTAACCTGAATATTTCAGAATCTGAAAACCCGATTTCGTTCAGGCGTAACCGTTTGAGCCGCTCATATACCGACAGGTGGACAGAAACAAATCCCACCAATGAGAACCCATCCGGTTTATCACCGGCATTTGCGTATGTTGATGCCAGCGGCACCATTAACAGCCGGGCGGTACAAAGTGCCTCTTTCCTCAGGCTGAAAAATATTTCACTCAGTTATGATATACCCGCAAACCGTGTGTTCCAGTCTGCCCAGGTATATTTTGTTGCGCAAAACCTGGTTACATTTTCCAACTATTTTGGCTTTGACCCTGAGGTTACCGCTTTTGGAACATCTAATGTGAGGGTTGATTATAACGCGTATCCGTTGTCAAAAATTTATACACTTGGATTAAATGTGAAATTTTAAAAAGAACACAATGAAGCTTAATAATATTAAAAATATGAAAATGAAACCCTATTATATATTATTGTTGTTATCGCTTACACTTGGCGGTTGTGGTAAAGATGTTTTGGAAGAAGATGTGTATTCTTCGCTGGGCGTAAGTAATTATTTTAAAAATGCCGATGACGCGGAAGCAATTTTAAATGCCACGTATGCTTCTGAGCAAAGAAGACCATTCCGCGATTATTTTATAATGTCTGATGTAACCAGCGGAACGCTTTATGATCGCGCAGGCGGGCTGGAAGCACTGGCTAAATCTTTTGAAACCTTTAGCTGGGGCGCTACCCACTCATTTTTTTCAGGCATCTGGGCAAGACATTATACCACCATATATCGTGCAAATCTTGTGCTCGATAAAGTACCGGAAATTGATTTTGATGAAAACAGGAAAAAGCAAATACTGGCTGAGGCTACTTTTCTCAGGGCGTCTGCGTATGTAATTCTTAAAGATCTTTTTGGGCCTGTACCTATTATCACAACCAGTAATACAAGTGCCGACGACAGACCGTCACGACCTACAAAAGAAGCATTTGATAAGTTTGTGACCGATGACTTTAAGGCAGCCGCTGAAGTATTACCCGTTACTGCCGACAGAGGGAGAGCTACCAAAGGTGCAGCGCTTTCGCAACTGGCAAAATATTATCTTAATAATAAGGACTGGACTAACACTGCAGACTATGCGAAACAGGTAATTGATCTGAATGTATATCATTTGTTTGACGGATCGGCAGACAGGTCGGAATTATTTAACCCGCTTAATGAAGATAACAGCGAGTTTATATATATACGCCCGCGTTTGGCAGTTGCAGGGTTAGGGGATAATTATATATCGCATGCTGCTCCGCCGAGTTACAGGTGGAAAGGAGGCAACAAAGAAAATTATGCAACGCAATTTAAAACATACAGCAGCTATTACGATTCATTTGCAGATAATGATACAAGAAAAAATGCTTTTATTACGGAGTACTATAATACCAGTGGCAATCTGGTACAATTAGGTAAAGATGATATAAGAAATTTTAAATTTAAGGAAGACTTCACTGCAACAGGTGCAAACAGTGGCAATGATTTTCCTGTTATACGCTATGCCGATATTTTATTGTCGCGTGCAGAAGCGTTGAATGAGCTTAACGGACCTAACGTGGAAAGTATTTCACTGGTGAACCAGGTTAGGGAAAAAGCAGGGATTGCGGATCTGAGCCTTGCTGATTTTGAAGGTAAAGATATTTTGAGGACTGCTATTTTCCAGGAGCGGTTGTGGGAGTTTCCGGCAGAAGAATTACAAAGGCAGGATTTAATAAGACAGGGTATCTTTATACAAAAGGCGAAAGACAGGGGATTGGCAGCACAGGATTTCCAGGTGTTGTTTCCTATTCCTCAAAGTGAGATTGATAAAAACAGTAACCTTACACAAAATGATGGATACTAACCAAAGCGCATCCCGTTTTTTACAAGGCATCGCATTTGTTTTGATGATGCTGGTATCGCATGGCAATGGGTATGCACAGCAAGCTTCCCATCCTAATATTGTTATTTTTTTGGTTGATGATATGGGATGGGAAGATACATCCGTTCCATTTTCAGGAACGGTAACTACCAATAACAAAAAATATCATACGCCTAATATGGAGCGGCTGGCTAAAGGCGGATTAAAATTTACCAATGCCTATGCGGCACCCGTATGTACACCCACACGGGTAAGCATTATTACCGGTATGAATGTAGCGCATCATGGCGTTACCAACTGGACATCACCATTTAAGGATACTTATTCAGATGCGAAAGACAGTCTGTATGATCCTGCCAATTGGAATGTGAATGGTTTTACACCGGTTGCAGGTATAGATAAAGCAGTACATGCAACTGCATTTCCGCAATTGCTGAAAGAGGCAGGGTATTTTACAATCCACGTTGGTAAAGCACACTGGGGACCGCAGGGAACACCAGGCGCAAGCCCTTATAATGTTGGCTTTATTGTTAATATTTCCGGTCATGCCGCGGGCCATCCGCAGAGTTATCTTTCTGAAGACAATTATGGCAACCTGCCGGGTAAAAATGCCCCTCAATCCGTGCCCGACCTGGAGCAATATTACCAGTCAGGTACATTTTTAACCGAAGCACTAACGCAGGAGGCTATACGAAGTTTGGAATATCCTGTTTCCAGAAAGCAACCTTTCTTTTTAAATTTCGGGCATTACGCGGTGCATGTGCCTTTGATGGCAGATAAAAGATATTATCAAAAATATCTTGACCGCGGACTGGATTCTGCTGAAGCTAAATATGCTTCGCTGATAGAAGGCATGGATAAAAGTTTGGGTGATGTGCTGGATTTTGTAGAGAAGAAGGGCATTAAAAATAATACCGTAATACTTTTTCTTACAGATAATGGCGGGCTTGCCCTTACGCCTCCGAGGGGTGGAACGCATCTAACGCACAATGCTCCGTTAAAGGCCGGTAAAGGTTCGGTATATGAAGGCGGCATCCGTGTGCCTTTTATTATTCAATATCCGACATTGATTAAGGCAGGAGGCACTACGGAAAATCCTGTTATAGCAGAAGATATTTTTCCTGGCATACTTGAATTAGCCGGTGTCCGTAATTATAAAACTATTCAAGAAGTTGATGGAAGATCATTCGTTCCGGTATTGAAAAATCCATCCATAACAGATACTGCGAGGGTATTGCTGTGGCACTATCCCAATAACTGGAAAAACCAGGCAATACCCGGCACCAATTATTTCAGTGCATTAAGAAAAGGAAATTGGAAATTAGTATACAGTCAGCGTAATAATACCGCGGAGCTGTATGATTTGTCTAAAGACCTGGAAGAAGAGAAAGATTTGTCAGCTGTTTACCCGGACAAAACCAGGGAATTGATAAATCTTTTAGGGAAGCAATTAAAAGATTACAAGGCGCCAATGCCTATTGATAAAAAAACAAATAAGCCGTTGCCATACCCTGGTGATGGCGTAAATAAGTAATAAAAAGATGACAATGAAAAAAATAAGCTTGTTCATGATGTTGTTGTTGTGCATCGGCGTTGCTTTTGCACAGAATAAGAGACCCAATATCGTTTTTATTTTTTCAGATGACCATGCTTACCAGGCAACAAGCGCTTATGGTAATAAATTGATTCAAACACCTGGAATTGACCGCATAGCAAAAGACGGTGCTTTGCTGGAAAATAATTTTGTGACGAATTCCATTTGCGGACCAAGCCGGGCAACTTTGTTAACAGGTAAGTATAGTCACAAAAATGGATTTTACGATAACACAGGAAAAAAGTTTGATACCGCTCAACTGGTTTTTCCTGAAGTACTACAAAAAAATGGTTACCAAACTGCCTGGATTGGTAAAATGCATTTACATGCATTACCCAGGGGCTTTGATTATTTAAATGTATTAGCCGGCGCCGGGGGGCAGGGTACTTATTTTAATCCTGATTTTGTTAACCAGGATAATGATACTGCTTCGTATAAAGGGTATGTAACAAACCTGATCACAGATTTTTTCTTTGACTGGTTAAGCAACAGGGATACAAGTAAACCTTTTTTTGCCTTAGTTGGAGAAAAAGCAACGCACAGAACATGGCTGCCTGATATTCCTGATCTAGGGGCATATGATGATATTGATTTTCCATTACCGGATGATTTTTTTGATAACTATGATACACGGCTGGCAGCTAAAGACCAGGATATGACTATTGACAAAACCATGCGGTTGAAAGAAGACCTGAAAGTGGGAGAAAAATTTGGTACTGATATCACTGATGAAGATATAGACCAGCAGATCAGGAATCTGCAGAAACAAAATCCAAACTATAAAGTAAATAAAGCGCAGTTTAGAAAAGGAAGTCTTGATAGTGCGCAAACAAAGGCCTATAGGGCATATTACGGAAAAATTACAAAAGAGTTTGAAGAAAAAAAGTTAACCGGCAAAGACCTGGTGAAATGGAAATACCAGCGGTATTTGAAAGATTATTATGCCACAGCTAAATCAATGGACCGTAATATAGAAAAAATACTGCATTATCTCGACAGCACCGGTCTCAGCAAAAGCACGGTAGTGATTTATGCATCAGACCAGGGTTTTTATCTTGGTGAGCACGGATGGTTTGATAAAAGATTTATTTATGAGCAATCTTTAAAAACATCTTTTCTTATTAAATATCCCGGCGTAATAAAATCCGGTATACGCGTTAATGATTTTGTTTCAAATATTGACTGGGCGCCAACTGTTTTAGATATTGCCGGTGTAAAGAGTCCTGCAGAAATACAAGGGCAGTCCTTTTTGCCTGCACTGAAACAACAAACCCCAAAAGACTGGAGAAAAGATTTTTATTATCATTATTACGAATACCCGCAGCCGCATCATGTATCACCTCATTTTGGCATCAGAACCAAAGATTATTTGCTGGTTCGTTTTTATAAGGGTGTAGAAAGCTGGGAATTGTTTGATCTGAAAAAAGATCCTGATGAATTGAATAATGTTTATGCCGATGTGAAATATCAAAAGATTGTAGCTGATCTTAAAAGCAGGCTTAAAAAACTGATACTTCAATATGATGATAAAGACGCGCTGGAGATTTTTAATCAGCAGCTACCATAAATCCAAAACGATTAATAACATCTGAAATGGATAATAAAAGAATTATATCAATTGGTTTTGTCATACTGTTTTTTGTGTCAGGAATAAATGTTATTGCTGCCCAGGGCAAATCTTCGGGTAAACGCCCGAATTTTATTTTAATACTTACCGACGATCAGGGCTATGGGGATTTGAGTATTAATGGTAATCCAACTATTAAAACACCTAATATAGACCGGCTTGCACTGGAAGGGCAGAAGTGGACAAATTTTTATGTAGCAGCCAATGTATGTACGCCCTCAAGAGCCGGATTGATAACCGGCCGCTTACCTATACGCAGTGGTATGCAGGGAACAAAGCAGGCAAGGGTATTGTTTCCCAAATCAAAAGGAGGATTGCCGGAAAGTGAAGTAACCATTGCTGAGTTATTAAAGCAAAAAGGATATCATACTGCAATGATCGGCAAATGGCATTTGGGCAGCCTTCCGCAGTACCTGCCGCTCAACAATGGCTTTGATTATTATTATGGTCTTCCTTACAGCAACGATATGGACAAAGTTGATTCTGTTCCTTACCTTAAAGCTATAACCGAACCGAGGAATGAATATTTCCAGGTACCGCTTTACAGAAATAAGGATATTATAGAAAAACCGGCGAATCAGAATACCTTAACGCAAAGGTATACAGCGGAGGCTGTGAGATATATAGCTGATCATAAAAAAGAGCCTTTCTTTATTTATTTCGCTCATTCCATGCCGCATGTGCCTTTGTTTCCTAATCCCAGGTTTGCCGGTAAAAGCGCAAGAGGAATTTACGGTGATATTATTGAAGAGATTGACTGGAGTGTGGGTGAGATATTAAAAGCATTAAAGCAAAATGCCATTGACGATAATACTTATATTGTTTTTATAAGCGATAATGGTCCGTGGAAATTATTCAGGGAACTGGGTGGTTCAACCGGCCCGTTATATGGCGCAAAGGGTAATAGTTACGAAGGCGGAGTGCGTGTTCCTGCCATTATATGGAGTAAAAAAAATGTTTTTGCCGGGCAGGTTACGGAAATTGGCAGCAGCCTGGATATCCTTCCTACGTTCGCGAAACTGGCTGGCGTTGATCTCCCGGCAGACAGGGTGTATGATGGTTATGATTTAAGCAGTGTTCTATCAGGCAGCAGCAATAAAAGCCCTCGCGATGAAATGTATTATTACCATGCCGATACATTGGTGGCTGTTCGTAAAGGAGTGTACAAGTTGTTGTTGTATGGCAATAGCGAAGTGGGTTACCCGGATGCATTAAAAAAGTTAGATAAGCCTGCCTTGTATAATTTGAATGAAGATATCTCCGAAAGATATGACATCTCGGATAAGCACCCCCGAACAGTGCAGCAACTGATCGCATTATTAGAGCAACACAGCAAAACCATCACGCGGGTAGAAGATCAGCTGTTGAAATAAGAAGTGTTAAGCCGAATACCGGTAACCTGCACCTGAAGTTGTATTGATGCTAAAAAAAACAAGGGTATGTATTTTTTGTAATCATTTTTTTTACTGATTATACCTATTGTTATCATGGTGTTGGTGGTGTATATTAGCCGGATACAAATGACACCTTCTGTTTTATTATGGCGCTTCTTAAGCAGTTAAATATATTGACATTTTTTATTTTAACGCTGGCGACAACTGCTTCATGCCAGACGAAAAATTTTAATAAAAGCAATCAGGAAGCCGATACAACAGTAAAAGGACTTCGTTCATTTCAACAGATATTTTGGGACAGTTTACCTGAACCAACAGGATACGTTAATGACTACGAAAATCTTTATACGGATACCGAAGAAAAAGCCCTGGATAGTTTAATGAGTGATTTTCGGAAAAGTACTACTATCCAAATTGTATTAATCACTTTTGATACAACAATGACAACGAAAGATAGCCTTGAAGCATTGACGTTAAGAATTTTAAATGCTTGGGGAGTTGGGCAAAAAGATAAAAATAATGGTATAGTAGTCGGCATTAGTAGCGGATACAGGAAAATGCGAATTCAAAATGGTTACGGAATAGAAAGAATCTTGACAAACAGCGAAACAAAAGAGATTATTGACACAGCTTTTATACCAGGTTTCAAAGAAGGGAAATATTTTGAAGGAACATTGACAGGGCTTAAAACATTGATGGCAACTCTATTGAAGAATGCTGAAGAAAGGTTTAGGGTAGAATTCTAAGTCTGCTTATGTTGACAGGACAAAAAGGTATGTAATAGCAGCTTCCCTCGGTAGCAGTGGCGATGAACAAATCAACATCTTAGTGTTACTGTCAGCTACATATCCGGTTGACCGAATACTAATGAGCGACAAAAAATGTTCCTGGTTTTTGTGTTTTACATCGTATACTGACGATTATTAAAATTTAATCACAAGCTAAATATGGCTAAGAAATGCTAATTTCCAGTCTGCATAAAGCCCTGTTTGTTGGGCCTAAGTTTAAAAAAGCACCATTACATTGACAGGATATCCTAAAGACATAAAATTCAAATATAACTGGCGAAAATACCAACAGCGGGTGCTTGACGACTTGCAAGAACACCTTATGGATGGACATTTACACGTTATTGCACCACCGGGTTCGGGCAAAACGGTTTTGGGACTTGAAGTGGCTATCCGGCTAAAAAAACCAACCTTAATACTTGCTCCAACTATTGCAATTCGTAACCAGTGGATACAGAGATTTTGTGAACTGTTTTTGCAAACGACGCAAATACCCGATTGGATTTCGAGGGATATTCGCAACCCCAAATTAATGACTGTTGTAACCTATCAAGGACTTCACGCAGCTTGTAATGATTTTAGAATTGAAGAAGATGATAAGGAAGAGGAAGAAGAATGGGAAGAAAATGGAAACAGCAAAACAACAAATGCTAACCTTGACAATATTGTAAGCGGATTAAAATCGCAAAACATAAAAACCATTGTTGTGGACGAAGCACACCACCTGAAAAACGAATGGTGGCTAACCTTAACAAAAGTTAAAGAAAAATTAGACCCGGTTGTTGTGGGGCTGACAGCAACGCCACCTTATGATGTAACAGCAACAGAATGGCAACGGTATATTGACCTGAACGGAATTGTTGATACGGAAATTTCAGTTCCCGAATTGGTTATTGAAGGAGATTTATGTCCGCATCAGGATTATGTTTATTTTACTTCGCCAACTGAAAAAGAAAATCAAAGCATTATCGATTTCAGGAAAAAAATTGAAAAACTGTTTCAGGAAATAAGGAAAGATGAAACAATTATTAAAGCCATTGAACAACATCCTATCTGGCAAAGGCCAAACGAACATGTAGACTGGATTTACAATAATCTTTCCTGTTATTCGGCTTGTTTAATTTTTCTTCACGATAAAGGAAAAGAAATTTCAGAGTTCCATCTTGAAATTATCGGAGATGTAAAATTTGAGATTCCCAAATTGGATTACGGGTGGATGGAAACACTTTTGGACTTTTATCTTTACAAAGAAAAGGAGTATTTTAAAGCATTTGAAGAACATCAAATTTTACTCGAAAACAAATTAAGAAGATATGGGGCGATTGAAAGGCGGCAGATCAATTTTTCTCATAATAAACGTGTAACAGGTTTTCTAACTTCAAGTATCAGTAAGCTAAATGGAATTAAAAGAATAGTTGATTTTGAATATGCACAATTAGGCAAAGATTTGCGGTTGGTAATTCTTTCTGATTTTATAAGAAAGGAGTTTTTTCTCAATACAAAGGAAAATAATGTCGAACTTAATAAAATTGGGATTATTCCCATTTTTGAGAAATTAAGACGAGAAAATACCGACAACAAGAAAATTGGTGTGTTGACAGGTTCGATGATTATCATTCCGAAAACAGCATATGAAGCATTTGAAGCAAAAGCCAGCAAGTTTGAAATAGCACAAATCAATGCGAGCCCTGTTCCGTTTGACAACAATTATATTTTAATTCATCAAACTGAGCAACTTAAACACGATATTGTCCATATTGTTACACAAATTTTTCAGCAAGGAGAGATTGAGATTTTAATCGGAACTAAATCATTACTTGGTGAAGGTTGGGATGCTCCTGCAATCAACTCCTTGATATTAGCAAGCTTTGTGGGTTCGTTTGTTCTTTCCAATCAAATGCGTGGCAGAGCTATTAGAACACAAAACGGCAATCAAAATAAAACTGCAAACATTTGGCATTTGGTCTGTATTGACCCCACTTCTGCCGTAGGTGGAGATGATTTTGAGTTGTTAAAAAGGCGTTTCAGAAGTTTTGTAGGTGTTTCTTTTAAAAAAGAACCTTCTATCGAAAACGGGATCGGTAGATTGAATTTGCCTGAAAATATCTACCACAAAGAAGGAGCAGAAAAGAAAAATGATGAAATGCTTTCATTGGCAGGCAATAGAGAAAGTCTGAAACAGCGTTGGGAAGAAGCATTAGCGACAGGTGTAAATCTTGTGGAAGAAATCAAAATACCATTCCCTGAAGAAAAAGCATACAAGACTATCAAATCAGTGTATCTGACCAGGACCATTGCCAACTTAATTGCTACACTTGGGTTTAGCTTGCTTACTTATTTTGACGGATTACTACAAGGCTTGTGGCGTTCTATCCGAAATATTAAAACGCTTCAGGATTTTTATATTATCCTGATTTTTTTTACAGGTATGGGAGTTCTTTTTTTTGGCAGGCAAACCTACAAAGCTTTGCGACTGTATCTTAAGTATCGGGATATTTCAAAAGACATCAGGCAAATTGGAGAAGCATTACTGAACTCACTAATTAAAGCAAATGTAATTCCCACGGACTATTCAAAATTAAAAGTTATGGCAACAGTTGACAGTTTTGGTGCTGTTTATTGCCACTTAGAAGGCGGAACAACTTTTGACAAATCAACTTTTATCAATGCTTTGCAGGAGATTATTGTCCCTATTGATAACCCGCGGTATGTAATTATCAGAAAAAGCAGGTTCATGCTTTTTATTAAACAAAAAGATTATCATTCCGTTCCCGAGATACTTGGGCGAAACAAAAACCTGGCGGAATATTTCAAGTACCAATGGGAACGATTAGTTGGGGCTTGTGACTTGATTTTTACGAGGACAATTGACGGGCGAAAATTATTTTTGAAATCAAGAGTAAAATCATTAGCGGTACAATTTGACGACAAAATAGAACACATAAACAAATGGAGATAAGGAGGACTGGCATTCAACAAGCAGTTATATGCAAGTTGAGCTTGACTTTGTAGTCATCCGCTGTTTTCAATTGGCAGCGGTTGTGTACAAACGGAATAATACCCAACCTGCATAATACCCGGCTTGTTATATATCTTTTCTTGCAACACACATTTTATTATTTATGGCAGATTTTGTTTCTTTACTATTTACACATTGAAATTATATGAGAAATGTTTTTTACCTGATATTTATTTTTATACCTGCAGTGTCATTTTCTCAAACGCCTGACAATGACTCAACGGAACAAATTATAAAGGTTGTATGCGATGACAGAATTTTTGAAAAATGCGAAATACCTGTCGGGTTTAAAAACGGTCAATTGGCCGTAGAAGACAGCATAACAAATTATTTGAAAGAAAATAATACACAGTTTCAAAACGGAAAAGTAACTTTTCAATTTGTTGTAGCAAAAAATGCTAAGGTTTGCGATGTTAAAAAGATATCCGGAAATATTGCGAGCGAAGGAAATATAATCAAAGCGCTACAGCAAATAGCTGATTTATGGACAGTCGGAAAACAGAATTCCCGCTTTATATGCAGTTATGTAAGGCTCGAAATTGAGATTATTGATTACAGCGTCAAAGTTAACCTGATCAATCTCCATAAATAGTATTACTTCAGTTGTAATACTTTGAAATCCGGGTTCCGCCTGGGCAGGTGAATGACTGAACTTTTTTTAAGCTGGTATCGACGCCTGCTTAGCATTTTGTAAGTAAATTGTGCCATGAAAGTTTTTTTTTCAACGGGCACCATTATTATATTTTCCTTCCTGTCTTTACAGGTTTTTTCGCAGAAAAAGTATTTTATCCAGCTGAATAATCAAAAAGCTTTGCTGGATTATTTTCATTATAAAGGTAAAGCTCATGCGCCGGTTATCAGCGGGCACAGGGGAGGAGTGGTGAGTGGTTTTCCTGAGAACTCGATAGAGACATTTGTGAATACACTAAAATATACTCCCACATTTTATGAGATTGACCCCCGGCTTACCAAAGATAGTGTGGTTGTGCTGATGCATGACGCAACGCTTGACCGTACAACAACAGGCAAAGGAAAGGTTAGTGACTATACCTATAAAGAATTGCAGCAATTTTTCTTAAAAGATGTTGATGGGAAAGTAACTCCTTATAAAATTCCCACACTACTTGAAGCTTTACAGTGGAGTAAAGGAAAAACGGTGCTTAACCTCGATCATAAAGGTGTGCCTTTTGAAATGATAGCAGGTATAATAAAGCAGAGTAAAAATCCTGTAGTCATGCTTACAATTCACAGTCCCGAGCAGGCGCGGTTTTATTTGAATAATGATCCCAATAGTATGTTTTCCGTGCATATACTTACAAAGGAGGCTTACGATAAATATGAGGCAGCTGATATTCCCTGGAAAAATATGATAGCATATATAGGTCCAAAGCTCACAGATGAAAACAGGGTGTTGATGAAATTGTTGCATGAAAAAGGAGTGATGTGCATGGTGTCTGCGGCGCCTACGTTCGACAAGCTTCCTGGTGCTGCTGAGCGGGCAAAAAGCTATCGCGAAATTTTTTCCGAGGGTGTTGATATTCTTGAATCAGATTTGCCCATAGAAGTTGCAAAAGCAGTGAATACTGATAAAAGATGATTTTGTTCAATACCTGTTTGCACGGATGCCTTGCTCCGTTCATCGATAAATCCGGTTTTCTGTCTACGAAATAAACCTATGCCGTAATAAATGATATGGCAACAGCGCTCAGCCATTAAGTTTGCAAAATGAACATGGGCAGGCTTTATAAAAACAATAGCAGAGTGCTGGTACATTTGCTATTCTGGTTGTTCGCCTTTGTATTACTTACCTATATTTATTCCACAGCATATGAAAGTTATCAGCTTGGTGTTGTAGTGATCCTGATATTATTGCCGGTGCACATTTGCTATTATTATCTTATTACATACCGTGTGCTGCCTCCTTTCTTCAATGGTAATTATGGTAAGGCTATTTTTACGGCAATAGGTATTATGATCGCTATGGCGGTACTGTACAGGCTGGTTGAAATTTTTATTGCCAATCCATATATCTACAATTACTACAGGCAAAGAGATAGTGGTTTTACCTGGAATAAAATATCCAAAAGCTGGTGGTTTCAGTTGCAGGACAAAGGAGATTTTGTGAACGCCATAGAGAGAAGTAATGTGGTAGTATGGATAGGCATTACACTAAAATTATTTGCGTTGTGGCATGAAAGAAAAAACGCAGTATTGCAGGCTGAATTAAATGCGCTCAAAGGTCAGCTGCACCCTCATTTTCTGTTTAATTCGCTCAACAATCTTTACGCGTTATCCTTAAATAATGCACCCCAGGCGCCCGGCATTATCCTCGGGCTTTCCAATATACTCCGGTATGTAATTTATGAATGCGCGGCTGATCGTGTATCACTTGAAAGAGATGTGGAAATATTAAAAGATTATATAGCGCTTGAAAAATTACGCTACGAAGAACGCCTTGATCTTAATTTGAATATTGATGATAATATTAAGTCATGGAATATTGCGCCACTGCTTATGCTGCCACTGGTGGAAAATGCTTTTAAGCATGGCGCCGGTGAAACGATAGATAATCCCTGGATAAATATTGAGCTCCGTATGCGTAACGGGGAAATGTTATTTAAGGTAAGCAACAGCAAACCGGAACAGGTTGTTTATAGTAACGGAAAACAAAACGGGAGTGTTGGGTTGTCGAATGTTCAGCACAGATTGAAGCTTTTATATCCTGATGCGCATTCGCTGAAATGGTTTGATGAACAGGACTGCTTTATACTTGAAATGAAAGTACAGTTATCTGCCAATAATAGTATATAATTATGCCCATTCGAACTTTAATAGTTGATGATGAACCTCATGCCATAGACATTATTTGCAGGTATGCTGCCAATGTGCCGGATATTGAAATTGTGACAACAAGCAGTAATGCTGTGCACGCATTCCAGGTGCTTCAGCATAATAAAATTGATTTGCTGTTTGCAGATATAAAGATGCCCGGGCTTTCAGGCACTGACCTGATCAGGAGCCTGAAAAAACCGCCGATGGTGGTTTTTACTACTGCCTACCAGGAGTACGCAGTTGAGGGATTTGACCTGAATGCTATTGATTACCTCGTAAAGCCCATACCTTTAAACCGTTTTCTTCGCGCAGTTGACAAGGTGATGCATTATATCAACGGGAATAATAATGATGGTACGGAAAAGGCTGAGCCTGTAGCCGTAGCCCCGGGTAAACATTTTTTATACCTGCGCATTGAGCGGCAAACCATAAAAATTGATACGGAAGATATACGCTGGATTGAGAGTATCAGGGATTATATCAAGGTAATAACAAAGGATAAAGTATATGTTACCAAGCAGAAAATAAGCGTAGCTGAAAAATTACTTCCTACAGGGCATTTTATGCGCATACATCGCTCTTTTATTATCCCGCTTAATAAAATAGAAAGTTACCACCCCGGTTATTTTACTATAGCCGGCACTAAAATTCCTATCGGGCGAAATTATAAATTGGTCTGTATGGAAAAGTTTCATGATGATCTGCAAGGCCAGCCTGGCCTACTTTAATTTTTTTTGACTGCGAGGTTAACGATTAAGGCTTTCTTATTAATCTTCTTCATAAGCGTTGCTTCTTCAAAATACGATAGTCGTCAGCATCGTACGCCTGCCGATTAAAAAATGCGTGTGTCGATCTGTTTTGTACACCTGTTGAATTTACCTGAATCTTGCGCTCCTTTTTAAACAATTAATTATTTCAACATGGTACTATCTAAGGCTGATGATTACAGGTATTATAACGGAGGATATTTCAGAACGCTGCTCTCTCCCGAACAAACCAATAATGCTATGGCATTAATAGAGTTTACATTACCAAAGGGTGCTGAACCGCCATTGCATATTCACCAGGATGAGGATGAAAGCTTTTATATCCTGGAAGGTGAGCTAAAGGTTAGAATAGGAGATGCAGTAACTACATTAAAACCCGGCGAGGCGATTTTTGCCCCGAGAAACACACCGCATGCTTTTACTATTCTTTCCGGTAAAGTAAAAATGTTAAATCTTATTACACCAGGCACACTCTGGAATTTCTTTAATGAATTCAGCTCGCCTGTAACAGGTCAGCCGCATATTCCGGAAGAACAGGTTATGCCTGATAAAGAAGCTGCATCGCTAATGCTGCAAACCATCAAGTCAATATATCATATCAATTTTTTAGAAACAAAATAATATACAGAAAATGAAGATCATTAATTATTGTAAGCTTGTCGTACTGGTATCGTTTATTGCATGCACCCAAAAAGACTCATCCGAACCTGTGCGGTATAAGGTTGATGAAAGCGCTTCAGTTATTGAATGGAAAGGAAGCGCTCCCACGCATTTTCATACCGGTGCATTTAAAGTGTCGGGCACATTGATTGCTGATAAAAAAGGAAAGATATCTGGTGGAGATTTTTCAATTCCTATTGCCAGTATCAGCAATTTTGACCTGCAGGGAGAGGAGCAGGTTGAATTGCTGAAGCATTTGAAAAGTTCGGATTTTTTTGATCTGGTGTTATACCCGGAAGCTGCTTTTCATATTACAAAAGTGGAAGATTATAAAGATGAGTCTGCCGCAAATATTATGATCACAGGCGAGTTTACGATGAAGGGGCAAACCCATCCTATCCGTTTTCCGGCAATTTTAAAAAATGAGCAACATGCCATTTCTGCTGAAGGTTCTTTTATATTAAACAGAACAAAATGGGGCATGAGCAAGTATAATGACCCGCAGGGAGGGTTGTATATACTGCCTGGTGCAGACATTAAGGTGAAGATCAGTTGCAGCAAGCCCGGGGTGTAGAACCACGGGTTTCCATCAGGTATTCTCAATAAAATAAGCTGGCTCATACTCCTGAGGCAGCTTATTTTTTGGGATTACATTTAAAATTGTTGAAGAGGTTGAATAGCTTTACCACAAAGTTGCACAAAGGGTTGCACAAAGCAACACAAAAGCGAAACAGCGATAATATAATTCAGCGCTTTATGTATACCGATGTCTCATGCTAAAAGTTATATACAATACCTGCTTAATAATTTCTTCTCCAATCCGTTCATCCTGGCTATGCTGTTGAGTAATCCAAAGAGTGGCGTAAATAATGCGCCGGCTCCGGTTGCATGCATGTCGCTCATTTTTGAAATAACCGCTAATGTCTGCAGGCTTTTAGGCACGCCCTTTTTATTGGTTGCCCCGTCTCCTGCCAGTCCGTACAATATCCGCAATGCGTTTTCAAACCCGGTTGATCCGGGTACAATAACCGTAGTGAAAATAACAGGCGCGTTTGATTCGTTGGAAAAGCGATGGATGACTTCTTTTTCAACAGTAAATTTTTGACCGGGTGAGAGCGTAACCCTGCCTTTTTTTGTAGTAAGCGTCAGTATGCCTTCCACCACAGCAAAAGTTTCTGAAAAGTTTTTGTGATAATGCATCGGCGTTCCTCCGCCCGGCATGAGCTTTACAAGGAGTGAGGTAATGCGCCCGTCAGTTCCCTGCGCAGTTTGCGTAAAGGTTACCTGGTCTTTAATAACCGGGTTAATGATTGTTTTTTTCATGCCCCAAATTATTGTAGTAAAGGGGCTGTTGAAAAAATGATCGACGTAAGTGAGATGATATATACAGACAGCCGAAACTGTGGACAGGTGGATGCTATTAATTAATAGTAAGTGTGAAAAAAAATAGTTTGCAGATTTTCAGTATGCATTATTACATCCCGGCTTATACCTGTTGCTGTAATACTTTGTTAATTGGCAAGCGCATATTCCATTACAGCAATACTCCTCTTATTTACCGTTAGCCTGTCAGTCACTGTCCACCCCAGGCGTTGATAAAGCGACTCTGCTGTATCTGTAAACAAATTCATTTTTTCTATCCCGGAAATTTTTGCATGATGGAGTATATGGTTACAAATGAGCGCGCCATATCCCATACGTCTTTTTTCCGGTATAGTATAAACCAATGCCAGCCACTTTTTGTGTATAGCAAGTTCAGGTACTTTATCAAGTAATCCAACATGATTATAAACGCCGCCGGTGGCAATCGGTTTTCCGTCAAGCGTCATCAATACCTGGAACTGATCCTTGTCTGCGGTTATGGCTTTAAGTCTTTCTATTGTTGTGTTCACCGGGATATTCCATTCGGAAAAATACCAATCTGCAATCAACATAAAGATCTCCGGGTCGTAAGATTTTACAATTTGAAAATTGATATTGTTCATTTGTTGGTTTATACTTTGTTCGTGCTATTAATATTACTGCTCAGCAGCAGTGTTAATAGACATGATTAAGTGTATCTCCGTTGCTTCGGGTATTATAAACCGGTTATTTTGGTTGACCTGAACATGAATGTATTGTTGCTGAGCCGCAGCGGTTTGCCACTGGACGTGGTCACATTTTTTAAGATCACTTCCTTGGTTACAACATAAGGAAATTGTTCTTTGTAGGTGTTGTCGTTCATCTTTGGGTTGAAATCAGAGAAAATAGCAGGTCCATCATAATTGGTGGGATGATTGCTGTCGTCTATTTTTACATTTTCAATAGTGATGCGTTCCGGCATATGACAGGTGTATCCAAAATTATGCAAACCGGAGTACGATCCGGTAATAAGTGATGCGCTGACCGGTTTTCCGGCTTCGGGTATAAAAATGCAATTGCGTATAATAAACTCTCCCTGCCAGGTGCTGCCATAATCGTTGCGGAGATTAACAATACTTCTTCCATAGATAGTGCAGTTCTCAACAGTTAAAGTGCCGCTACCGATAGCGTTGATGCCCATATGTCCTAGTACCGAGTTGCGGATAGTAGCATTGGCAACGCCTTTGTGCGCATCAAACCTTGAGAAAGTGCAGCCATCATACAAAATATTCTTGCAGTAATTAGAGCCCATAATACCCCAATACCTGTTGTCCTTGATATCATTTGTCTGGCTGCAATTCAGGAAGGATATATTTAGCGCACGGGTTACTGAAATATCATAAGTGCCCATAGAAACAGGCTCCCCTGCGGAGCCAATGGTGCGGTATGTTTTATGCCCGGTGAGCATGGTGTTTTTAACCGTTACGTAAGCACAGTTGCTGATGTTGATGAAACCACCATAAGGTGCTCCATGATCTTCCTCCCCGGTAATGTGGTGCTCAAGTCCATCTATTACAACATTTGATCGCTGAATGGCAATGTTTCGGGCATAATAGGTATACTTTGATTCAGCTTTATTGGCAATGGTAGTAAAATGCCCGCCGGTGATATTCAGTGTCTTTTCATCAACAGGAAGCGCGGTAATATCCGTGATACTGTCAAAGTTCCAGATAATGGGTGCGTTCATATCCACGTTGCCGTTTTTATCGATAATAAAAATATCTGTTTGCGGAGATCCATTATCCTGGTTCGGGCCAAAGCGGATATATTGCTTTACCCCGGCATTGGTTACTGTAACCAGGCAGGGGTAGGGCAGGGAGATATCTATCTTGCTTTGATTGCTTTTAAGCGATGATATTCCTCCTGGCTTAAATGGCAGCAGTTTAGAGCTTACCTGAAAAACAGGCGCATTACGGTCCTGCACTTCGCTGTCATCAATAATAAAATTTGCTGTGCCAAAATCTGTGTCGGTTTGTATAATGGCTGTACGTTTCTTTCCACTTATGTAGTAAGTAGTTTTTTTATCTGCTTTTACCAAAAGTCCGTATTGATTGGCGAAAGCATGAGCGGCGGCAATGGCATCCATGTCATCATTTTTGCCATCTCCCTTTGCGCCAAAGTCACTGTAGCGCACCAGTCCTGCAGCTTTAAATTTTTGAGCATCATTTGGCGATACATTCACCTGCAATACTCCGTTTTCATTACTGGATATTCCGGTTTTTTTATGCAGAGATGTTATGATTGTTTTTCCTGCTATACTTTCAGTTTGAGATAGCGCTGCACGTACAAAACAGAGCGAAAAGAATAAGAAGATGTATTTAATCATTATTAAAGTTAACAATTCCGGAAAGATTGTTCAGGGTGTAGTTCAGGTTTTTGCGCTGAAAGTGGGCGGTGGGATATCGCCTGCGGTGGAGAGGGGCGCTCACGGCATACGAAGCTGATGACTATTGTGTTTTTATCAATCAGTGAAGATATGAGATGCCCAAAGCTCACTGTTAAAGTACTAATCATTGATTTACTCAATAACGGCATTTATTTTTTCCCAAAGTTGATTATCGAATCCTGAAACAGCGAAATCAGGATTGTCAGGATTTGAAGCATCCCCCATACGTATAACAACCATTTTTTTACCGGGAATAACATAGATGCGCTGGTCATTAGCTCCCATGGCTGCATACATGTCGGCAGGTGCATTGGGCACTAAATATCCCGGAAAAACAGTTTGTGCTCCCGGTACCATAAATTTTTCCCTGCCGTTAAGCCACCAGAAATATCCATAAGATGGATTGATGTTTTGTGAAGTGTTGATACTCTCTGTAAAGTAGGCTTCATTGATTATCTGCTCATTGTTCCATTTGCCTTTGTTAAGCGCAAGCAGCCCAAACCTTGCCATACTCCTTGTTGTACTATGGTAGATGGTAAATATGGTTCCGTGGTTCCAGTGACCGTCCATACCTGTTTTATTCCTGATCTTTTCATTGAAATAGGAATCAAATTCCTGGTTGCCGGCTGTTGCCACAACATCAATTAGTTTTTGAAAAACATTACCATAAGCCCATCGGGTACCTGCATCTGCTACATAAGTTAAATTAGATTTTATTACCCATTGTTTGCTGTCGTCTATGCCGGAAGTCATGGTTAGTAAATGCCGGAGTGCGATCAGGTTTTCTTTATCAGAAGACATATTTGTCCATCCAGCACCGAGATAGTCAGATACTTTATCACTGATTGTAAGCAGGTTTTCCTGCTGCGCTATTCCTGCAGTTGCAGATACCAGGGTTTTTCCTGCGCTGTTCCATTCCCAGTCAGCAGCAGATGAATGTCCATTGAAATATTCCTCCATAACAATCCTGCCATTCACAAGTATCATAAATGATTTTGTGTGTTTGTCAGCAAGAAATTTTTTTAAGGGTTCAACAGCGTCCTGGTTCCAGCCCAGTGCAGTAACAGGCTTTTTTTCCCATGCGGTGCCTGAATTTGCAGGAAAATACATTGCTGTTTCCTGGTCATCCGGAGGAGCGACAGTAGCTTTTTTACAACCGGTTATCGAGATAAGCAATAATACCGGCAGGACTATTTTTCTCATAACACATTCAATTAAAAATATTGGACTTTGTATTTTTCAAAAAGTTAAATACGGGTTAGTGATTTATTTTGAAACGATTTTTGTTAAGTTTCAGTGTGCTGCGGCAATAAATATGCTTTATTACAGGCACTATTGCCGGTAATCAAATTATCAGCAGTTGCAGTATCAATCCGGAAATATTGTCTCTCTGAAAAAATAATTATTTTAGCAAACTTGTTGCTCCATGAGATTCCCGCTTTAATGAATATTTATTTAAGTTTTTAAGACTGGTTTATTGTATGCGTATAATCACGGCTTTGTTTTTATTGTTCCTTATAGGTTCATGGGCTGCCTGTTTGCACACGGGTAAAAAAGAAACAACCCTGCATGGCACATGGCAGTCGTTATGGCAAAAAGATATGACGCTGCAATTGGAGCTTGATGCCGGTAAACAATTTAAGGTAACATTAAACCGAACCGACCAAACGCATACCAATATCGGCTGGTACGATACAGAGGGTAATACCTTTTTTATTAAAGACTCTGTAAATTATCCTTTACCGGTATGCAATATTGCAGATACCGGTAAATATAACTTCAGCATCATTAATGATACGCTTTACTTTAAAGTGATTGAAGATAAATGCGAGCGACGCAGCGCTGCGCTGCAACTGGAAAGATTTGTGCGTATTAAATAATGTGCATTATGTGTATCAACGGTTAAACCATTTTTTAAAGGCAGGTGCTTTATCCCTGCTGATATCAATTTCTGCTTGTAACGGAGCCTTGAGTTTCAGCGTCAGCTTCTGGTTTTCGTGCAGCTTTACACTGGCAATGGCATCTATGTTTACAATATACTGCCGGTTGGCACGGTAAAATCTGTTAGGATCCAGCAGTTCCTCAATTTCTTCCAGCGAGGTGAATTCAAGAATATACTGATCACCTGAAAACGTATGAAGATAATGCAATGCTTCTTTTGAAAAGCAGGCAATATCTGTGGTGTTTACCGGTATCCATTGTTGCCGTACATGCACAATAAATTTTTCTTTGTACAAAGATTTTACATTACCGGAAGCAAAGGACTCCATCAGGCGAAGCAGGTCAGCTGCAGCAGGCGCAGGCTTATCCTGCATCTGCCTGCTTTTATCTATTGCTCTTTTAAGCTCAGCTACATCAATAGGCTTCAGCAAATAATCAATGCCATTTACCTTAAAGGCATTGATGGCATATTCATTGTAGGCGGTGGTAAAAATAACCGGGCATCTTAATGTAAAATCATCAAACAGGCTGAAGCTGATGCCGTCTCCTAACTGAATATCCATAAAAAGCAGGTCGGGTTCAGCGTTTTCCATAAACCATCTCCTGGCTGTTTTCAAACTTGGCAACACGGTTTCCACTTTTATATCAGGAGCGATAGAAGAAATTTTACGTTCCAGTTCTTTTGCCACCAGCAATTCATCTTCAATAATAACGGCATTCATATGTATTGTTTTATAATAACGGGATACTGACCCAAAAGTGCTCAGCTGTTTCTTTCACTATAATCTTTTTTTCGGAAAGATAATTATAGAGTGATGAAAGATTGGCAAGCCCCTGCCCGTTGCTTGTTTCAACAAAAGGTTTTTTATTAAGATTATTTTTAACTACCAGTTGATTGGTTTCATTTACGTAAATATCTATTACCAGGGGTTCTTCGCCGGTAACAATATTATGCTTGATAGCGTTTTCCAGTAGGTTCTGTAATGTTACAGGTGCTATCTTATTGTGATGGAATTCTTCTTCCACTTTAATATTAACCTGCAGCGCATCACCAAACCTGGTTTTCTGTAGTTTGATATAGGTTTCTGAAAAACGGATTTCATTTAAAAGAGATACCAGTTCTTTATTACGGTTATTAAGAATATACCGGTATATCCTGCTTAGTCCATCCAAAAATTCCTCTGCAAGTTCCTGGTCAGACCGTATGAGGCTGCCAAGCGATGTAAGTGAATTAAACAGGAAATGAGGATTAAGCTGCTGCTTGAGGCTTTCGTACATGATCATTGCCTTTTCTTTTTCAAGCTTGCCTGCCCGGCTATTTAACTCATATACCCTCCGCTGATTGCGAAGCCTTAGCTTGTAAATAAAATACATTACAGCAAATGCAGCAACAGCCACCATTAACCAGAACCACCACATGGTATAAAAATACCCGGATATATAAATCGGTACCGCTATCGCTTCGCTGTCGAGCTTGTGCGTGTTGCCTACTGCGCGAACTTTAAAAATATAATTGCCCGCTTTAAGATTACTGTAGCCTGCATAACGGTTATAGGTTGTTGTCCATCCGGTATCAATTCCTTCAAGCATATAGGCATATTGCTGCTTTGATGTACGGTTGAAATCTATGCTGGCAAACTCGAATGCAAACATTTTTTCAGACGGATCCAGCACCACTTTTCCATTCCTGGCAAGTTCATTGCCATAGTAACGCTGACGGCCATTTACATTAAAAGAAGTGACCAGTATCGGCGCTGTTTCCCTGAGTTGAGAAAGGTAGGCAGGGCTGAAGGTATAATACCCCTTAATAGTGCCTACTGCCATCTGACCATCATACAGTGTTTGTATTTTGGAGCTTATTTCAGGATTTTCCAAACCATCACTATACCCGTAATTAGCAATTACACCTGTACACGGATTAAGCCTGCAAAGCGATAGTTGCGTAACGCACCATATATTCCCGTCTTCTGCTTTTGCAACCCCTTTTACAAAATCTGAGCTAATACCGTTTTCAGATGTGAATACCTGTTTAAATACCGCGTTACCCTCATGTACCTGGTATTGTAATAAACCTGCATCAGTGCCTACCCATAGTGAGAGGCTATCATCTGTAACAATATCAAATACAGTATTTGCATTTATATCTTCTTTGGGGAAATAGGTGGCGTATGTTTGTACGATCCCGGATGTAATGTTTAATTTTCCTAAAAAGCCATTTCCACCGCCTATCCATAATGTACCATCTTTACTACTGTGCAACGCACTGATATAACGGGTAGGGATATACTCCATTCCCTGCTTATCGGACGTATAATGATGCGTAAACCTGTTGTCTTTTTTATTATAAGCAAATAACCCGTTTCTGAGGCTGGCAATCCATAACACGCCTGATATGTCTTCCTGTATACGGATAAAATAATTTCCCTTTTTCTCCACAGAAGATGGTGTACTTACTTTTCTTAGCTTCATGGCAGTGGTATCAAGCTGGTATATATAATCCCTGGTCAACACCCATATTATTCCTTCACTGTCCTGTATAATGTCAGTTACAAGCAAAAAATTTTCTTCTCCCGGCAATGTTTCAAAAGCAAGTGTGTACTGTTTACCGTTATGCTTGTTTTTGATGTGTAATCCGTCGCTGTAAGAAGTACCCAGCATAAGAAAGTGATCATTTTCAAAAGCAACATTTACCCGGTGATAACCTCCATTCATGCTTACATTGGTGTTTAAAGCATGAAAGGAAAATTTTTTTGAAGTCCGCCATATTTTGATCAATCCCCTGTCACTGGCGATCCAGATATTACCTGCCTTGTCCTGGTAAACAGATTTATAATCGCCTGTTTTTATTAGGTCGTCACTTCCCGCAAAAGAAAAGCTGCCGGTATTTTTATTGAAATAACCCAGTCCCTTATCGTTAGATATAAAAAGGATGGAATCTCCTGGTAATAGCCGGATATCAATTATAATATTTGTTGTGGGAGAATAATAGTCGTATGAAAAATGCTTCCACTCATTTTTGACCATATCATAACAGGCCATTCCTCCAGCCCAGGCACCGAGCCAGAGTTTATCTCCCTGTCTTGCTATACATAAAAACAAGTCGCGGTTTTCTGCACTTTCTCTTAAAGGTGTTTCCCGCAGTTGTTTCATGCTGTTTGTTGCCGGCTGAAAATAATACAGTCCGGCAGCAGTTGCCAGCCACAAAGCTCCTGATGGATCTTCATAAGCGCCAAACACAGTGTTGTATGCTTTAAAGGCATCTGAGGTAAAAGCTATGCCTTTTTCATCTGCCAGGTTGTACCGTGTATATTCACCGGTGTGCTTATCCAGCTTAAACATTCCCTGCTGGGCTACCCCTATCCATACTTCATTTTTCCGGTTAATAAAAAGCATGGTTACTTCGCCGGACTTTATGTGATCGCTTTTTGTATATGTTTTTAACGGATAGTGCCTGAACTTGCCGGTAGTAATATTATAGCAGCTCACACCTCCAGATAAATAACCTATCCAGATATCACCCACCTGGTCTTCTGCCAGTTTGGTAATAAAATTTGATCTTATAGTACTGGTATCAGTGCTGCTTTTTCTGAAGGTATTGAATGTGTAACCGTCATAATAGTTCAACCCATCCGGTGTTCCTGCCCACAGTACGCCTCTGCTGTCCTGCAGAACGCAACGCACTATATTACTGCTCAGTCCATCCGCTTCAGTATAAGCGGATACCCTGAGCTCGTCAGACTGCGCTTTTGCTCCTGCTGTAATACACAGCAGAAAAATGAGGCGATTTAAGGTATGTAATGAAAACAACTTCATAATAAAGGAACACTGTAAAACTAAAAAAAAGCATCAGCCATCAAATTTTATTTTACTGAACCGTGGTTAAATGCCATTGAACCGTTTTGCCCCTGTTCTTTTTAAAAATGGTAAAAACGGTTAAGAGAAGCTATACCCCCTTTCCGGAGATTTTTACTACGGTTAAACCAATAATAATTGACACGCGGAAACCGCCGGAATAATTTTGCCTCATCAATTAAAACAAACAATTTAAAAAAATTACAATGAAAAGGTTTTCGACATTACCAGGACTAAGCCGTCGTATAATGGCAATTGTTTTACTCGCCGGCATAGTAACGGTAACGTATAGCTGCAAAAAAGACAAAGCGCCAACCGGTAGTTTTATGTTTTATACTTTTTTAGATAGTGATGCTTACGACGCGATAAAAATATATGTTGACGGCAAAGAATCTGGTACTATCACACTTTCGCATATTGAGCGGCCTGATTGTGGCACACCCACCAGCATTAACGTGGTAAATGTACAATTGCCCGCAGGTAAACACAGTTGGTCTGCCAAACAAATTAAAAACGGGCAGGAGATTGACGAATGGGATGAAAGAGATGATACCATTAAAGAAGGTGACTGCACATTTATAAAGCTTACTGATTAGTAGTGCATCTTATGCTTCAATGTTATTATGGTTAACTAAATAACATTGAAGCTTTCTCTTTAAGTACATAAAATAAAACAATCAGCATCATGTTTTTTAAGTATAGGTCTTTTCTGCACTGTATAGTTATTGCCTTTGCATTTTGCCTGCTGCTTCCCGGATGTAAAAAGCCAGAAGAAAAATCAAAACCACCTTCGGTAAATACACAGCCTGACATGTTTTTTATTACTGATATTGTGGGCGCAAATAAATATATTGGCTTTATAGTAAACGATCCTTTAGACAAAAAGCAATATGCTGCTTTTGGGTCTAAAAATGAAGAAGGACAAATGGATTCCATAAAATTTATTATGGAAAACTATACAGAAAACGAAGGCTGGCTGTCACATGAGCTTGATGAAAATTTTATTCCAAAAGAAACAACTACTTCCACCGGGCATACTATTGAGTACCGGGATATAGATGCCGGTTCCGGAACAGGCACCATCCGTGTGAAAGAAACTGCTAATGGTAAGGTACTGTGGGAAAAATCAGGGTTGCCCTTACCCGATAATTTTTATGATCTCGCAGACAAAATAGAAGAATACAGAAAAGATGGTAAATACGGGAAACATCCCACCAAAGCAGACCTGCTGTACCTGGGAAGTAATATGGCAGGCTGTTTTATAGGAGCCGCGGGTATCGGCATGGGAGGACCTGTAGCCGCACTATGGGGCGCTTATAATACCTACCAGAGTTGCAAAGGCGCTGTTGGGGCACTGAGCAATATGATGGATGGTAATCCGGCTTTCGGATGTATGTCGGCAGAAGATCATGCAAATGCACTATCCAGCTTTGGCGAAGCGTACAAGTTCGGGGGTAGCCTGGGTGGTATGGCAAAGGGTAGCTTGCCAACGCTTGTTGGTTATGCATTGCAATCTGCAGGACAGGGTGACTGCGACAATGGCGATGGGCCTCCACCGCTTCCTGAATTGCCACCCCGCGATGCCGGCGTAAGCTGGGGCGATCCACACCTCATTACCCCGGATGGTTTTACCTACGACTTTCATGGTGTGGGAGAATTTATCGCGGTAAAATCCCTGACTGACAATTTTGAAGTACAGATAAGACTGGGTAATCCTTATGTAAGTAATCCACAAACAACATATAATATGGGCATTGCAGTGCATACCGGGCAGGATGTGGTTTCTTATGTTGCAGAAGGAAAGAAACTGCGCATCAATAACAGTGAACAATCGCTTCAGTTTACGCATATGCCGCTTAACGGCAATGCTTTTATTAAAAAGGAAACCACTTCAGCTTTTGATCGTATTATTATACAACATACAAGCGGAGACCAGGTAATATTGATCGTTTCAGGGCTGCCGTATCTTGATTATCATTTACGTCTCACCGACCTCAGGAAACAAAAAATACAGGGATTGATGGGCAACTATGATGGTGATCCGAATAATGATCTTTTTTTACCTAACGGTGAAAAGGTTGAAAAGAAGCATGAATCCCTGTATCCCAAATTTGCAGACAGCTGGCGTATAGAACAATCAAAATCCCTGTTTTATTACGAGCCTGGAAAAAACACTGAAAGCTATACACGTAAAGATCTTCCACAAAAAACAGTGGCATTTGATATGGAAAAATACACCCGGGCAGAGCAGGTATGCAAATCTGCCGGCGTTCAGGAAGAACCATTTTTAAGTGGTTGCATTGTGGATGTATATACTTCCAACGATCCTGCGGTAGCACAAAGTGCCGTACATGCGCTGCAATCAGTAGATAATATTAATTTCCCGCCGTTAAATATGAGCGATATTACATTGCAGAGCGATGCTGCTTTTGTTGACAACAGTATCAGGCTTACCCGCAATCTTAGTTATCTCGCCGGACAGGCATATCATAAAAACCCGGTTTCGGAAAACTTTGAAACGTCTTTTACCTTCCGTTTCGGACTATCTGCTAATGGCGGAGCAGACGGGCTTGCCCTGGTAATTGCAAAACAAATACCTGCTGCGATTGAAAACGCCTATCCGGGCAGAAACGGAAAACTCGGCTACAATGGAGTGCCGGCCAGCCTTGCCATTGAGTTTGATTCAAATCTCGACTTTAATGATGAAGATGAAAGCACCAACCATATAGCCATTCATACCAATGGCAAAGAGGCCAACGGAACAGGTAAGCCATACAGGATAGCATTCAATAAAAATATTCCACTGCTGGAAGACGGGTTATTTCATACGGTTAAGGTGCAGTATAAAAACAAAAACATAAAAGTATGGCTGGATGCTGCATTGGTGATAGAAAAGCAAATTGACCTCAAAGCAGTTTTGGGACTTGAAGGCGGTTGCTACCTGGGGCTTACTGCATCCACCAGCAGCTCTTCGCAGGCACATTATATTCATAGCTGGGAAATCAAGGCATTATAGTATAGGTACATTAGGATTGGATATGCCCGGCTGGTAATGCAGCCGGCTTTTTGTTTATAGTAAAAATAGAGAGACATGAGAATTCATCATTTTTTTACAATATTTATATCAACGCTTTTATTTGCCGGTAATGCTTATTCGCAACACAGGAAGGTATTAATTGTATCTACTAATATTGATAGCCTGCAAGGCGAAGCCAACGGAACATTCCTGATGGAAATTGCTTATCCTTTTGCTGTATTTGAACGCATGGGAGTTGATGCTGATATACTGACGCCCCGGGGAGGGAAAGCGGCCATATATCACCGGGGAAAGGTGGATAGCAGCCTTGCAGCTATAGAAAGTAGTGAATATTTTAGGCAGAAGATAACACATTCTCTTGCGCCCTGTCAGGTTATTCCCGGCGGTTATGCGGGTATTTTTTATCCCGGTGGCGGCGGGCAGTTTTATGATGTAGTTAATAACGATAGTATTGCGGGCATTGCTGCTGCCATATATGCAAACGGGGGCATAATAGGCACGGCAGGGCATGGCGCGGTATCATTGCTAAACATCAGGCTTAACGATAGCAGTTACCTGGTGAAAGGAAAAAAGATCACCTGTTTCCCAAAATCTATTTCTGCAAAATGGCTGCCTGTTGATTGGGAGAAAGGTTTGAAAGAAAGAGGTGCAACAGTAATACTACCTGTCACCGCGAACGAAAAAGAACACGGGGTTCAACTGGTTGATGAAAGCCGAAAGATCATTTCAGGATCTTATGCGGAGAATGCCGCATGGGTAGCTGAGCAAATGGCTGTATATATTAAAATGTAGCTGCTGTCTTTGTGCAACCAGCTTGTTTGCATCATTGTAAGAGTGTCACGGAGCGCCCGCTCTGCGATAAATAGCTTATATGAAATAAAGCATACCGCGCAGCGGTATAATGCTACATGATAGCAGAATCGTTGTCTTTGTGGTAAAAAATCTTTGCAAAGGCTGATACTCTTGCTGAAATGCGATATACACTCCCTGAACCAAGATTGTTAAATTTTTATTTTATCCCATCGGTGTGACTATTATCACTCAGGTAGATATGCGCACAGTTTATTTTGCCTGTTTCAGCATTAGCCATTTATAATGTAAAGCAATTCTGCGATCATTGATAGGCTGATAATGAAATCATTAAACACTACTGTTTTTTTGATATTAGAAGCATTTGAAAAAGAGCAGTTAACTTTACCATCAGGAGGGACTAAAGATGAAACGATGTTGTATGATGCCCCATTGTTGTGTAATGATTTTCAGTTTTTACATATATGAATTACGAACAGAAGAACGTTTTTCCTGAAGTAGGAAAATTTCATTATGGCCAAGCTCCTATGCTAAGATTAAGCGGGCAAAAACTGTAATAGCATTGAAGTAATATTTGTTTCTATACCGAATAATAAAACCTTATATCTGAACATGAATGATCAAAAACAATTTTATGAGCTCTTTCCAAATCTTGAAGAGGGATTATACGAGGAGTTAATGAAGTATGGAGACGTAAAAGAAATTCCTGCAGGAACGGCTTTACTTAAAGCAGGACAAACCATACGGTCAACAATGCTGGTACTGGATGGCATTGTAAAACTATACCAGGAAGATGATGAAGGCAATGAGTTTTTTATGTATAACCTGCAGCAGGGGCAGGCCTGTGCGGTATCTATGATTTGCACCTACCAGCAGGAAAAAAGCCAGGTAACGGCTAAGGCAGTGACAGATGTGGTTTTGCTTACCATTCCCCTGGAATACATGGATAAATGGTTAAGTAAATATAAGAGCTGGCATTATTTTGTAATTAAAACCTACCGTTCCCGCTACGAAGAGCTGCTGAAAACCATCAATGAAATTGCTTTTAAGAATATGGATGAACGCCTGGAGTTTTATCTTAAAAAGCAGGTAAAGCAATTTGGAAAATATGTAAAGCTCACCCATCAGGAAATAGCAACGGATCTTAATTCATCGAGGGAGGTGATAAGCAGGTTGATGAAAAAAATGGAGAGAAATGGCTGGATCATCATCAACAGGAACTCTTTTGAGTGGATTAAAGATTAAACAGTGTTCATTTTTCTTCAATAAAAGATTCAACTAAATGTTTGTAAGTAACCATAATCACAGATAATACAATTTACATCTGCCATCTTTGCTGTATAAATTATAGTACAGCATGGAAATAGCAGGTTATATAGCATCGCTGGTTATAGGCATCTCGTTAGGATTAATAGGAGGGGGAGGATCTATTCTTACTGTACCGGTATTGGTTTATTTATTCAGGATTCAGCCGGTTATTGCAACAGCATATTCACTTTTTATCGTCGGCTCAACAAGCCTTGTCGGTAGTTATCCCAAATACAAGCTGGGGCAAATCAACCTGAAAACAGCGCTCATTTTTGGTATTCCTTCTATTGCAGCGGTATATGCAACAAGGGCTTTCATTGTTCCGGCAATACCTGAAAATATATTTACAGTTGGGAACCTGGTAGTAACAAAATCATTGTTAATGATGATACTTTTTGCAGTGCTTATGGTATTTGCATCTGTATCTATGATAAGAGATAAGAAAGAACCTGTGGAGGAAGAAGGAGAACAAAAATTTAATTACCCTTTCATATTGCTTGAAGGTTTGGTTGTTGGTACGTTAACGGGATTGGTTGGCGCGGGTGGCGGCTTCTTAATTATTCCCGCGCTGGTATTACTTAGTAAATTACCCATGCAGCAGGCTGTAGGCACATCGTTGCTTATTATAGCGGTAAATTCATTGATTGGCTTTACCGGCAATCCTGGTAAAGAAGCTATGAATTGGTCGCTGCTTTTCACCGTAACAGGGCTTGCCATTGTTGGTATATTTATAGGAAACAAATTAAGCGGTAAAGTATCAGCAGGTAGGCTTAAAAAAGGATTTGGCTGGTTTGTGCTGGTAATGGGTATTTACATTATAGTAAAAGAACTATTCTTTCCAGGTACAGGCGGAGGACATTAGCAAAAAGAATTTATTTAACTTCAGAATCATGGTGTGTGACTAATGTCATTTATGGATGAATAAAACTGTCGGATATTTGCATCATTATAAAAATTAATAACTATGAAAATAGAACAGATATACACAGGGTGTTTAGCACAAGGTGCTTATTATATTGAAAGTGATGGTGAGGCTGTGATCATTGATCCATTACGTGAAGTACAGCCTTATATTGACAGGGCTGAGCGCAGCAAAGCAAAAATTAAATATGTTTTGGAAACACATTTCCATGCGGATTTTGTATCTGGTCACCTGGATCTTTCTAAAAAAACGGGTGCGCCTGTTGTATACGGACCTAATGCAAAGCCTGCATTTGATTTCTATGCAGCAAAAGACGGAGAGGAATTGAAGGTTGGTAAAGCAACCATTAAGGTTTTGCATACTCCGGGGCATACCATGGAAAGTACCTGTTATTTATTAAAAGACGAAAAGGGCAAAGCAATTGGTTTGTTTAGTGGCGATACATTATTTATTGGTGATGTTGGCCGTCCTGATCTTGCGCAAAAAGTAAAATCTGATTTAACACAGGATAAACTTGCCGGCTATTTATTTGATTCATTAAGAAACAAAATTATGCCGCTGGCAGATGATATTGTTGTATACCCTGCACATGGAGCAGGGAGCGCCTGTGGTAAAAATATGAGTAAAGAAACTACAGATACGCTTGGGCACCAGAAGAAAACCAATTATGCATTACGTGCCGATATGACGAAAGAAGAGTTTATTAAGGAAGTAACAACAGGACTTGTTGAGCCACCTGCTTATTTTCCGCTGAATGTAATGATGAATATACAGGGATATGAAAGTATTGATAAGGTATTGGAAAGAGGTTTGCACGCAATGTCGCCTGATGCTTTTGAAACCGCTGCTAATGATACCGGTGCTTTAATGCTTGATGTAAGAGAAGCGCAGGAATTTGCAAAAGGTTTTATCCCTAACTCAATCAATATAGGCCTTGAAGGATCATTCGCTCCATGGGTGGGCGCAATGATACCTGATATCAAACAGGAAATATTGCTCATTTGTGAGCCGGGCACAGAAGAAGAAGTGGTGACACGTTTAAGCAGGGTTGGATATGATTATGTAATTGGTTACCTGGAAGGAGGATTTGCATCATGGAAAAAAGCCGGTAAGGAAATTGACGAAATTAAAAGCATTAGTGCTGATGAGCTGGCTGAACTTCAGGCGAAAAATTCTTCGTTACCCATACTTGATGTACGTAAAAACAGTGAATACCTGAGCGAGCATATTGTTAATGCGGAAAACACACCGCTTGATTTTATCAACGATTCTATGAGCGTAGTAGACAAAGATAAAACTTACTATGTGCATTGTGCCGGAGGATATCGTTCCATGATATTTAACTCAATAATGAGGGCAAGAGGATTTGATAACCTGGTTGACGTGAAAGGTGGTTTTAAAGCAATTAAAGAAACTAATCGTTTTAAAGTCACTGACTATGTTTGTCCGTCAACCTTATTGTAAATGATTTAATAACTGGTAACGATGTTAGGAATAATAAAAAAATTATTGGGTGGTGGCAGTACTGTTGACTATAAGTTGCTGCTGAGCCAGGGTGCTGTAATTGTAGATGTAAGAACAGCCGGAGAGTTCAGGGGCGGGCATATTAAGGGCGCTATAAATATTCCGCTTGATGAAGTAAAAAGCAGGACGGCAGAGTTGAAGAAAAAAAATAAGCCGGTTATTACCTGCTGCCGTAGTGGTAACAGGAGCGGTATGGCAAAGAATATACTTACTTCTGCAGGAGTGGAGTGCTATAATGGTGGGGCATGGAATATTTTAAATCATAAAATTGCTTAAGGTCTATGAAGGCATTATTAACTACAGGTTGGGGGTTTATGCGCATTTTGAGAGTGGGGATGGGAACAACAGCTTTAATTTTTGCATTTAAAGATCATGATTTTATGCTTGGTGCAGCAGGTGGTCTTTTACTGGCAATGGGTGTAATGAACATGGGCTGTTGCGGAGTTAACGGATGCAGTGTAAATTCCCGTCCTGCTACAAAAACAACAGCCAAAAATACTGAAGAAGAAATAGTATTTGAGGAAGTGGTGTGATATCTTATGATTAACCACAGGTAATGACCTGCTGCGTGGTATCCTTATATAATTGTAAAAAAGTAATGAACAGCTTAGTCCGTAAAAAACATTGGGATAACATTTATAAAACAAAACAGTTGAACGAAGTAAGCTGGTATCAGCCAATACCTGAAACTTCACTTGGATTTATAAAACAATTTAACCTGCCGGTAACTGCAAAAATTATTGATGTTGGCGGAGGAGACGGTTTTTTGGTTGATCATTTACTGGATAGTGGATATGAAGATATTACTGTGCTTGATATTTCGCAGGCGTCTATTGACAGGGCAAAGCAGCGGCTTGGCGATAAATCAAAAAAAGTAAAGTGGATTGTTGCAGATGCTGCTGATTTTAAGCCAACAGAGGAATATGATTTTTGGCACGACAGGGCGGCATTCCACTTTTTAACAAATGAACGGGATGTATCAAATTATATTGCAACGGCAGCACAGTATATACATTCATCAGGCATATTGGTGATTGGTACTTTTTCTGAGCAAGGGCCTCAAAAATGCAGCGGAATTGAAGTAAAGCAATATTCCGAAACAACAATGACCGATAGGTTTAAAATATTTTTCGAAAAAATAAAATGCCAGGCAGTTGATCATAAAACGCCGGCCGGGGCCATACAAAATTTTGTGTTTTGCAGTTTTAAAAAAAAGTAATAAATGAAGCATGTTTATTTTCTTTTTCTTCTTGTTGCCGGTGTATATAGTTGTGGTAACAGTATTAATAATACAACGGTTGCCGGCAGAGATGTTGAGGCCGTATCTGCCGGTACAGGAAAGCAGCTTCCTTCCCTCAGTTTAAAAGATGTTAACGGTAACACCATAAACCTTGCAGATTTTAAAGGAAAGAAAGTATTTGTAAATATGTGGGCAAGCTGGTGTCCGCCATGTCGTGCGGAGATGCCTTCTGTTCAAAAGCTGTATGAAAAAACAAAAGATAAGAATGTGCAGTTTGCCATGATAGCCCTTGATGATAACTTCAGCAAATCCATTTCATTTATGAAATCCGCCGGATTATCGATGCCTGTATTTTACCCCGACGCTCAGTTACCTGAATTGTTAAATGTTGAAGCTATACCTTCCACATTTATCTTTAATGAAAATGGTAAGCTCATCAAGCATATAGCAGGAGGAGATGATTATGATACGGCAGCATATTTGGAATTATTAACACAATAACACTTCTGGACACTTAAAATATAAAAGAGAATGATAGCGTTTTTAAAGCAGCCCTGGCCCTGGTATGTGGCTGGTCCAATTATCGGATTGATTGTTCCGGCGCTGCTGATACTGGGTAATAAGCATTTTGGGGTTTCAGCGAATTTGCGGCATGCATGCACCGCATGTTTTCCCGCTAATATTAATTTTTTTAAGTACGACTGGAAAAAAGAAGCCTGGAATTTCTTTTTTGCAGGAGGAATATTTCTGGGGGCAATTATTGCGTCGCAATTATTAGCCAATCCTGAACCTGTTAAAGTTAACCCCGGGCTTGTTGCTGAAGTAGGCAGTTATGGCATTAATGATTATAGTAACATGATACCGAAACAAATATTCAGTTTAGAAAGTTTGTTTACACTAAAAGGACTAATACTATTGGTAGGTGGAGGCTTCCTGGTAGGCTTTGGTTCAAGGTACGCGGGGGGATGTACTTCCGGTCATTCCATTATGGGGTTGAGCAATCTTCAATGGCCTTCACTTGTTGCAACAATAATGTTTATGGCCGGAGGATTTTTAATGGCAAATCTTATTTTGCCTTTTATTATGAAGCTGTAATTATCATCACTATAAAAAAATATCAATGCAAACCCAACATATTTTACCCGTTCAACAACCCGTTGCAGAAGCAGACCTGGCAACGGACAATACAGATTTTGAAGTAAGATCCCTTGATACCATATGTGTGAATGAATCCAGCAAAGTTCATCCCTGGTGGTATAATTTTAAATATATTATTGTGGGTGCGGTATTTGGAATTGTATTTGTAAAGGCAGAAATTATTTCCTGGTTCAGGATGCAGGAAATGTTCCGGTTACAAAGTTTTCACATGTATGGAGTAATAGGCAGCGCGGTAGTAGTAGGAATGATTTCAATATGGCTTATAAAAAAGTTCAATATTAGAACCATATATGGGGAGGAAATTACTTTTCACCCTAAAAAATTTAATAAAGGGCAGATATACGGCGGATTATTATTTGGCTTAGGCTGGGCCATGACCGGTGCGTGCCCGGGGCCGTTATTCGCTCAAATTGGAACCGGAGCATTTGTAGTGATTGTTGTACTCCTCAGCGCCATTGCCGGAACATGGACTTATGGCTATTTCAGGGAAAAGCTTCCACACTAATAATATGTTTTGAAAGCGTTGATAAAGGATATGCTCACTGTGTATTCTTATATTATATTTTGTAAACTTGCGTGTGCTGTTCTTAAAGATTTCCAAGGAATAATCCCACTTATTTGCAAATGAAAGCGTGTCTTTTAATTGGCTCCGTCTGATTCTTTTACTAAATTATCCTGGAGTTATGTAAATCATTTTAGCTTGCAGGTTTTCCTGTTAAGCTGTGTTCATTCGTTGTAGTCAACGGCCAGTGGTTAGGCGAAGGTGGGGAAATAGTATTTCGCATGCGCGGCCCTGGATGACGATTGCGCCAATGTTAGCTGTAGTTTTTAACTTATCGATGTATTAGCGACTTTGAATTTTAAAAAAAAGATACGGGGCAAACGAAACCCAAATAGGGATTAATACCCAAACACGGCCTTTCATAATATTATACTCTCCTAGTAGCTGAGACATTGTACTTCCTTGCATCAACCCAAAACCAAATTCAAAAACCAAAGTCAAGATTAACCAAAATAATCCCAGTAAAATGGCATTCATCTCTGATTCAACAGGAATTTTTTTCATAACTATCCAAATGTAAATACCAAAAAGAAGCACAAGAGAAAACGTAGAAATTTGATGCGCTCTAATTTCACCAACATATTTTTTATACCACAAATCTCTTGCACTGCCATTAATAATGGCAAGAATAAGCATAGGAAACCAGCATAAAAAATATCTCCACATGTAATGTCAATTAATAACTTAATGCTTATTAAAAATTACAGATAACGTTCAACAGCTTTGCGTTCGGTAGGGCATTTGAAAAACGTTCAGCCCGGAAATGCTGTTGGTGTAAGATACAAAAGTTGAGAATATATTTTACTGTTCATTTGCTTTCACTTTTAGGTTTGTCTAGCCTTTTAAAAATGGCAAATAATCCCAATTTTATTTTTCTGGTTGTTACGGAATGTATGTTTAGCCTGACCGCCTGTAGTAATTTGTATTACTCAAAACAGTCCTTTGCAAATTTGTCAATTCGCTTCTCCAATTGTTCGCTACAGTTTATACAGTTTTCGTTCATCGTTTGTGTCAAGCGTTTGCGAATGTCTTGTGGCTTTTTGTAATCGTCCATGTCATAAAAACCGCTATAAGAAATCGCATTAGCCCAACTGTTATATTTCTCTTTCGTTGTGTCAATGTCCATATACGTAAAAAACTCTTTAGGAAATTTTTCTGCATATTGTCTTGCTGGAACGCCCGTATATTCTGCTAACGCTCCGTCTTGAATTTGAATTGTCTTATTTAAACACCAGCGATAAAAAGGCCGTAAATTATTATCGTTTGTCGTTGCAAGTTTTAATAAAGCTGCTGTTGTGTTGTTGTCGGTTGGTCGGAACTGCCCCGTATAAAAGTCAATAGCGATTGGCGAACATTTTGGATTGTCTATGTAAAATTTTACAGACTTGCCCCAAATGCTGTCTTTGTCTGGGTCGTGTGTCAAACCAAAGCCGTCTTGCCAATTGTTGTCATTATTGTAAAATACCGTGTCATGCTTAATTATTGTGTCGGCGTAAGCAATTTTAGAAATATCATTTGTTTTGCTTTGTCTGTCCGTACAGCCGGCAAGGAAAATAAGAGAAACTATGAATTGTAGTGTCTTCATTTTATTACAGCCAACGGGCAGGGGCTTTATGCAGGTTGGGAATTTGTATTCCGTCCGATGACCGCTGCCTATTGAAAATATTTTGTTGAAGTTAAGTACAAAAGCTGATAGTTATTCTGCTGGAACTGAAGCTGGCTATTTGCAATTAGCTGATGTTACAACGTCAAGCCCAACTTGCATAAAACCCAATGTAAGCTGCCGTTTTGGTCAGCCATCGATAAGAATACCATTTGGTTTGTTGTCAATAAAGTCGATTGTAACTTGATGATTGAGGTCATGGACAGTCTTAAAAGCCATGTCCCATATCACAGGTTTATTGTCAAGTCTTGGAATTGTGACACACACAAGTTCAAACTCCTTATTAAAGTCTTTGATTTCAAAATCTTCTTTCCAATTACGAAACTCATCCTCAATTAACGGCTTAATTTTTTGTATGTATTTTGTAAAGTCTGATTGCAGGTCGACATAAAACTGCTTTTGGTTATCAGTTGGACCGTCTTTGTCTGCCTGGATTAAGTACTCGGTATTGCTATCTGTTGGCTTAAAATGTCCTTTGCCTTCAAAATAATTTTTAGAAGCGTCTTTAAAGTCTACAAAACGTAATGCACCAAAAAAATCGTCTTGTAATATTGTTGGCTTTTTAAATAAGTTGAATAGTCCCATAGCAGAGTGTTTAAATAATGGCAGCCAACACATAAATTTATATTATCACCTCCAATTTACAAGTATTGACAACCAATATATTGACGTTATGAATTTTATGTTGTTGTTAGAACAATACGATTTTGACCTTTCTGCCTTCCCTTCTTCCTAATGTTGCCAAAAATTTAATTCAATGCCATATTTTTACATGATTATCATTAAGCACCAATCAAATATAACAATGAAAAAGTTTTTTCTCTTTATTATAGCCGGCTGTTTCCTGTTTTCATTCACTCAAAAAGAAACTGCCTGGGTAGCCATTGGCGATTCCATTACTTATCTCAATGATCATCCTGATGAAGCTGGCAACAGAATAACAAAAGGCTATTTAACCATGGTCCGGGAAAAAATGCCCAATATCAAGGCGCTCAATAAAGGGTTTAATGGCTGGACTTCCGGTGGTATAGCTGATAAGTTTTCGGAACTTGATATACCCAAAGCAGATATCTACAGTATATTTCTTGGTACCAACGACTGGTGGCAGGGAAGACCTGTCGGCACCCTGGATGATTATAAAAACAATAGCGGCAATAATACTGTATATGGTTCTTTCCGTATTATCATTAATGAACTGCGAAAGCTGAATCCTAAAGCAAAAATCATTCTTATTACGCCTTTGCAGCGTGCAGATTTTGTATATATAAATAATGCACATAATAACGCTTACGGATCATATAAACCAAAGAACAATCAAACGCTGGCACAATTTGCAGAGGCAATTAATGCTATAGGGAAGTTTGAAAAATTTTCAGTGGTTGATCTATATAATAAGAGCGGAATCACACAACAGAATATTATTAAATACAAAAGACTGAAGGATCCGTTAACAGGTGTTTATAAAGATTACAGCTACCCCGATTTTATCGATATCCCTTTTAACCCTGATACAGATGAATACCCTTATCCTGTTGATGCAATTAATATGACCTACGATGGGCTTCATCCTTCTGATAAAGGATATAAAGTAATTACAAATATGCTGTTGAAAGCGTTGCGATAAAATAAGCCGGACATATCAAAACTTTGATCTCAGCCTACTTCTCAAACACCAGCGCCTCAGGTTTTGCTCCTGATTCCTGCAGGATATTGCTGATGACTTCAACCATTTTATCAGGTCCGCAAATGTAAAAAGGCTTTGAAAAATCTTTTATATGTTTTTGAAGAAAGGCTTTGTCTATATATTCTTTTTTATTCCCTTCCTGTGTTAATATAAAGTGCGCTTTATCGCCTAGTATTTTTTCAAATTCATCTTTCATGATAATATCGGCTGATGTTTTGTTTGAAAAAAACAATTCATTATCATCAATCATATTATCCTTATACAACTGCCGGAAAATGGCAATAAAGGGTGTAATGCCTGCGCCGCCTGCAATGAAATACCCGGGACCGTTGTATGCGATAGCGCCCCATACATCATGAATGATCAATTCATCTCCAGGTTGCAAATGATCTAAGTCATTTGTTACACCATTATGATCGCGGTAAGATTTTATAGTAAATTCCAGGTGCGGCCATTCATTTAAGCTTGTAAAGGTAAATGGGCGCTTTTCGTCCTTCCATTTTTCCTGGTTGATGGCTACTTCGGTTGCCTGTCCGGGTTGAAACTTATAACCTTTGGGCTTTTCTACACGGTAATGTTTTACATCATGTGTTACCGGCTCAACAGATATTATTTTTACAATCTCTTCCATTATATTGATTTTTGAATTAACGATTTTGAATAATAATACAACTGTCGTGCCTGTATTCACTATTGCCTTCTCTATCATCTTTTCAAAAAAATGAACAATGCCCCGATAAACGTTAACACTATAATTATTTTCCTGTAATTGTCATCCTTTATAGCGGCTACAATTTTTATTCCAAGCAAAAAACCAATAAGCAGAGAAGGTAAAAGTAGTATATCTGTTTTAAGCGTAGAAACAGTAATGTTTTTCCAGAAAAATATTTGGAAAGGAAGCTTGAAATAGTTTATCGCAAGAAATACCCAGGCTGCTGTTCCTATAAAATCATTTTTGGGTAAGCGCATAGCCAGGAAGTAAATATTGGAAAAGGCACCGGCAAGATTTCCAAGCATGGTTGTCAGTCCTGACACAAGCCCCATTGACGAAACAAATAATTTGTTGGAAGGTATAACTACCGTTTTACGTATTTCAAGAAAGAGCATGATGATTACCGTGAGTATAATAAAGACTGCCATTACTTTCCTGAAAACAGTTTCATCCATATCCTGCCCTATAAATACACCTGTCAGCACACCTATGGCCATCCAGGGAATAAGTTTCCAGAAATGATTCCATTGCACATGCCGGTGGTAATATTTTACAGCCATCAGGTCAGCAAAGCATAATAGCGGCAACACAATTCCTGTAGAAGCTTTACTGCCGAGCACGACTGCCATAAGGGTAATATTCAACATGTCAACGCCTTTAAGTCCGGCTTTTGACAGCCCTATGAAAAAAGCGGCGAGTGATATCAGTATCCAGTCTAATAATGAATGAGCAGCAAATAATTCATGCATAGTATACCAACAAATATACTTGTGATATACTATGCATGAATATAATCCGGAGTCTTATTTTATTTTCCGGCGGAAATCAGCTGCACGGGGCCAAGCAATCCGGATGGCAGCAGGGGTGAATCTGCTTTATAAAAAGGCATAGTAGTATAAGTGATTTTCTTGTCCACACCAGGTTGCTGATCGCCAATCAACCTGTTTACCCAAAGGTTGGTTACTTTAATTGTCAATATGTTTTTACCTGGTTTTAATAAGCCGCTCACATCAACTTTAAACGGTTTTTTCCAAACTATACCGGCAGGTTTTCCGTTCACCAGTACCTCGGCAATATTCTTTACATCACCCAGGTCAATCCATAGCTTAGCACCCTGTTTAAACCAGCTTGCCGCTGCATTAATGGTTTTGGTATAGGTAGCGGTTCCCGAAAAATATTTTATACCATTGTCATTGTTTTCTGTCCATGAAGCAAGCTTATCTATACTGTCAGATGCCGGTGCGCCACGGTCTTTCTGAAAATCTATTTTCCATGCTTCATCCAGCATTGCTACAGGTGTTTCTTTTACGGCAGGAATATTTACGGCAGATGAATTACTATTCTTACCGAATACTACAAATACTGCATCGTTTGGGGTGAGCTGCAATGAAATTTTGGTACGGCCTTCCTCAACAGTATATGAAACGGGTTCTTTCTTGCCTGTTTCAGGATGCCATATTTCAACTGATTTACCGGCAATCCTGAAACTTGCATCAACGGTTTCGTTTTTATCAGTTCTGCTGTTAATCCAATAAATATCCTGTGCAGCAAGTTTCCTGTGCACAAACAGCAGTTGTGTTTTTACATCGGGCTTTGAATATTCAAAGTCTGCTTTTACCTGCAAAGCATCCAGCACCTGTTGAATGTCTGATGTGGTATATACTTTTCCGCTGCCTGTTACTTTAGGATTATTATCATTACCCCACAATTCATTGGCGAGAGCGATAAATGCATGGTTATCTTCCTGCAAGCCTGTGCTGGCAACAGGTTTAGTCCCTGCCACAATAGCGCCTGCTTTAACCAATGTTTCTATTTTTTGCAATACTTTCAATGGAAGATACATACTGTTGGAATCGAGCACCAGCACGGTATATTGCATGCCGCTATGTGTAACCAATTTGTTATTGTTTACCGTAAGTAAATGCAGCAATGCATCACTGTTTATAAAATCATAGTTATATCCTTCAGGTATTGCCGGTAATTTTTTACCGAATAAAGAAGTGATATTATTGTCTTCTCCATAATAGTATACAATATCTGCAACAAATTTTCCCTGCTGCAGCAAATAACAACTACGGGCAAGATAATCGGTCCATGCTTTTGCCTGCTCTGCCCACGTTTCGTGTCGGTTAAACCATTGCCCAAATGGTCCTAATCCCAGCCCCGGAATTTTATCATCCACTGGTTGATGCACGGAGGTATGAATAACAAACCTGTTCAACCCGTTTGCCATTTCAAGATCTGCGGTTGGCTTAAGCTTTTCAGGTGAATAAGACCATGCATTGCCCAAAGTGCCAATAGCGGTGAGGGACTCCGCTGCAGTAATATTTTGCCCGTATATATGGGCAACAGATGCAGATTCACGAATGTCTGCTTTATAACCTGTGCCATCTCCTCCAATAGGACCGGGCGTCCACATAGCAGACATAGGTACGGCGGCAGTACGTTTTACTTCCATGCCGTCGGCAATTAATGCTCTGCCGCTTTCATGCGATTCAGAGTATCGCTTCATGCCACGTTCTTTCAACAAAGCAGTTAACTGGTCGTAATGGTTTTCAACCACAAGCTCGGCAAGGGTTTTACGAAAATCCCACAGAAAGTGTTCGCTTGCTTCTGTGTTTTTAATGATATGTCCGTTGAGCGCAGGCATCCATTGAATAAGATCATATCCTCTTCTTTTTTTAAATTCAGCGGCCAGATTATTTGTCCAGTTTTGTGTGCCTGCTTCCCAGCTGTCTGTTACTATATACTGCAATCCTTTATTGCCCATCAATCCATTGGTGGCGCTTTTATACTGATCAAGATAGTTGGTAAAATATGCTTTTACTGCAGCAGCATCTAATTTGTCCACCTCAAGGCCGGTAGCTTCAGGAGATGCAGGATGGTTTTGTTTGCCGGTTAAAGAAAACCCGTAGCGTACAATATTCCAGTTACCTGCGGGGGCATCCCATCTTAATATAGCATCAGGCCCAAATTTATTGCTGATATCAATAATGTCATTTTCGTTAATAATATCATCTGATGCCGGGGTTGCAAGCGTATAAAAATTTCCACCTGTTGAGAATGCCGCTTTCTCTTCGAACATATGTATTCTTGACGCGGTATGTAATACCAACTCGGCAATGCCTGTACCGGGCGGAGCTTTAGGAGGTTCACCGCCGCCATTTAAGCCGGCAAACGTGAACATTGGCGGCGGATTTTTGATAGTAACCCTGAAATATTTTGCAGTTGTAACGGGTATTGAAATAGTTTGCTGCAGCACATTACCCGCGGGTATATAACAAATTCGTTTAAAATTTTGTCCATCATCGCTTGCTTCTAAAGTGCGGGTATCTTTAAACTCACCATATAATCCAAACGGGCCTTTGTCTCCGCCTCCCACAATCGTAATAGCTTTAAAAGTTTGTGGTCGCTCAAAGGCAAATTGTATCCAGGCATATCCTTTAATCGCATCAGAAGGCAGCAGGCTGGTTGTGGCAAGATCGCCATCCGTAAGCTGTGTCACATTAAAGTTGCCGCCACTTGAAGTAATTACAGGTTTCAAATCGCTCAGCGGAATATCGGCATCAGGCATTTTGTAGGCAATCACAGCAATATCCCTGTAATATGTAGGAGGAGTTTCAACCGGTGCGCTTAAACTCAGCTGCGCCTGTAAAGGAATATTTTGAAAAGTACCTGTTACAGAAGGCGGTTGTGATAATCTTTCTACCAATGGTTTTCCTCCTGCAACCCTTTTCTCACTCCATACAATTTTCTTCATACCATCTTCAGGCTTTACCCAGGGTCCTCCGCTTTCACTCCATCCCGGAGATCCTGCTATTGCCATTTCGAGTTGTAATGAATCGGCAAGTTTTGCGGTAAATGCAAATACGTTTTTCCATTCAGGCGTCATGTAGGTGAGGCGCTTTTCAACTATTTGCGGTGTCATTAACGCGGCATCAAAATTCTGAAAACCTCCAATGCCTGATCGTTTCATCCATTTCAGGTCTTGGGCAATACCTTCTTTGGTAATATTCCCGTTCATCCAGTGCCACCATACACGCGGTTGGGCAGTTGCAGGAGGCGTTAAAAAATTTTTATACAGTGCATCAGGGGTTGGTTGTGTTATTTGTTGTGCAGTCAAAACAGCACACAACAACAATGCTGCGGGGAGCAATAGCAGTTTTTTCATGATGGCAATGTTTGTAGTAAATGTATAATATGAATAGTGAAATACTGTCATGCGCTATCATGCTTTTCAAATGCAGCTATCAGCTTACCAGTCCGGATCCTTCCTTTGTGTATTTTGTGGTTAAAATCGAAGACCCCGGTTGCGTATCTTTACCAACCAGCGGAAAGAGTAGTATATACTTTTAGATACGCAATTACACAGTATCTTCAATAAAAAAAGCATCAGCATATAATGAAAAGAAGGCGTTTTATCACAGGTGTTTCAATAATGGCAGGCTCTACTGCAGTAACGGGGTTTACATCATCCTCACACAAAAAAAAAGATACTATGAGCAGCGCCAGGTTGCCGGATATACCATTGATCACTGTTGAGGAGCATATGCGGCGTATTGAGAAAGCACAGAGGCTGCTGGGAGAGCAAAAAATGGGCGCGCTCCTGCTGGATGCAGGTACATCTATGGAATATTTTACAGGCATGCGCTGGTGGCAAAGCGAGCGGCCGATGGTAGTGATCATTCCTGTGAAGGGCGAGATAGTATATGTATGTCCTGCTTTTGAAGAAGACAGGTTGCGGGAAAATATTAAAACCGGCAACAAAGTATATATATGGGAAGAAGATGAAAATCCATATAAAAAAATGATAGGGGCACTAACGGATGCGGGTATACGTAGTGGTGATATTGCCGTTGAGGAGCGGGTGCGTTTTTTTATAGTGGATGGTATGAAAAAAGTATCTGGTAAATTTAATTTCAGGAGCGGTGATACTGTAAGCGCTGCCTGCCGCCTTATTAAATCGCCTGCTGAAATTGCATTAATGCAGGCCGCTAATGATGCTACTGCATCAGCAATAACAGCAGCAATTAAAGAAATGCAGGAAGGTATGAACCCGATGGATGTAGGCGCTATTGTTGCCAAACAACACAGGGCACTTGGAGCAATGCATGATTTTGCTTTGGTGCTTTTTGGCGCAGCCTCTGCGTTACCGCATGGCAGCAGTAAGCCGCAGGTGCTTAAAAAAGGAGATATTGTATTGATGGATTGCGGATGCAGGGTAGGAGGGTACAGCGCAGATATTACAAGAACAATTGTTTTTGGTGCTGAACCTACAAAGCGTCAACAGGATATATGGAATCTTGAAAAGCAATCGCAGGCTGCCGGCTTTGCCGCTGCCAAGTCAGGCGCCACCTGTGAAAGTGTTGACACGGCATCGCGTAAAGTAATTGTGGATGCAGGTTTTGGGCCAGGGTATAAATTACCCGGCTTACCGCACCGCACAGGGCATGGCATTGGCATGGATGGGCATGAATGGGGCAATATAGTAAAAGGAAATAAACAGTTGCTTGAACCAGGCATGTGTTTCAGCATTGAACCAACCATTGCCATACCGGGCGAATTTGGGGTGAGGCTGGAAGATTGCGTATATATGACAGAAAGCGGGCCTAAATGGTTTTCGAAAACAGCCGGATCAATTGATTTGCCATTTTAAGAATGATGCATTACTGCTTTCATAAATTGTACCTAAAGAAATAATGTTATTGTAATTACAGATGGTTGCAGGTCAATGCTATGATTTCCGGGTACACATCATTTTTCTAAAGCTATAACCTGTTATTTGCTGTGCTGCTAGTTTGCGTGTTTACTTATACAGTTTTTGAATTATACAGCTTTATAATGGTTTGGTTTAAACGTTGAATATAAACGTCCTGTACCAACATTTCCATTAACTTTGCGGGCAATTTAACCTTTCCAGCCTCTATATGATATACAGAAGCAAAGCTCCTTTACGAATTGGTTTAGCCGGCGGTGGTACAGATGTTAGCCCTTATTGTGATTTATACGGCGGAGCTATTCTTAATGCTGCCATTTCACTATATGCTTATGCTAATATTGAGCCTGTTACCGAAAAAAAGATTTATCTAACGGCCGCCGACAGGAATGAACACCTGGAATACGAGTTTGCTAAAGCACTTCCACTCGATGGCAAGCTTGATTTGCTGAAAGGTGTATACAACCGTATTGTAAAGGACTATGGATTTCCTGAAACAGGTTTCAGGTTGCATACGTTTGTTGATGCGCCTGCCGGCTCGGGTTTGGGAACATCATCAACTTTGGTGGTGGCTATTGTTGGTGCTTTTGTGGAAATGCTGAGCTTACCCCTGGGTGAATATGATATAGCACATTATGCTTATGAAATAGAGCGCCAGGATCTGAAGCTTGCCGGTGGCCGCCAGGACCAATACGCGGCTACTTTTGGCGGTGTGAACTATATGGAGTTTTATGAAAACGATAAAGTGATTGTAAATCCTCTCCGCATAAAATCCAAATACCTGAACGAACTGGAAAACAACCTGCTGCTTTTTTATACTTCTACCAGCAGGGAGTCTGCCACTATTATTAAAGAGCAGCAAAAAAATGTGCAGCAGAAAAATGATAGCTCAATTGAAGCAATGCACCAATTGAAAGAACAGAGCCGTATGATGAAAGAAGCATTGCTGAAAGGGCATTTAGGAGAAGTGGGAGAAATACTGGATTACGGTTTTCAGCAAAAAAGAAAAATGGCAGCAAATATTTCCAACTCAAAAATTGAAGAGATATACGATGCCGCAAAAAAGGCAGGTGCTTCCGGTGGAAAAATATCTGGAGCCGGCGGCGGCGGCTTTATGAGTTTTTATTGCCCTGGCAATACAAGGTATAATGTTATTGAAGCGTTGCATCCTTTTGGTGGTGAAGTAAAACAATATAGTTTCACAAAATATGGTTTAACAACCTGGTCTGTTTAATATTCAATTTCAATACATGATCAACACAATTAAAGATATTATCAAGGCGTCAGTATCAGTAAAACAACAGCTGCTTACAGACGAAAAAATATTAAGCACCGTAAATACATTGGTTGATGTAATTACTGATGCATTTAAAAACGGTAATAAGGTATTGTTTTGCGGTAATGGCGGAAGCGCGGCAGATGCACAGCACCTGGCAGCAGAATTCAGCGGAAGGTTTTATATAGACCGCGATGCTTTGCCTGCAGAAGCACTGCACGTAAACACATCTTATCTCACCGCTGTGGGTAATGATTACAGCTATGATGTTATCTATGCACGCCTTATAAAAGGCTTAGGGCAAAAAGGAGATGTGCTGGTTGGATTATCCACCTCCGGCAATTCCAAAAACGTGGTACTTGCTTTTGAAGAAGCAAAAAGAAAAGGCATGATCACCGTAGGTTTTACAGGCGCAACAGGAGGTAAAATGAAAGACGTGAGCGATTACCTGCTGAATGTTCCTTCTACAGATACTCCGCGTATACAGGAATCGCATATTTTATTGGGCCATATTATTTGCCAGTTGGTTGAAGAAAAGTATTTTAATGGCAAATAAAATAACCGAAGCGATTATACTTGCCGGCGGGCTTGGCACAAGGTTGCGCAGCGCAGTACCTGATCTCCCTAAATGCATGGCGCCGGTTAATGGAAGACCTTTTGTTGAATATGTAATTAATAGTCTTCGTAAACAAGGTATTCAAAAATTCGTATTTGCATTAGGATACAAAAGTGAAGCTTTTGATGATTTTTTGAACGCTGTGTTGCCTGAAAATGAATATACTGTTTCTCTTGAAGATGAGCCTTTGGGCACAGGTGGTGCTGTTCGGTTAGCCGCCAGTGTTACCTCTAACGAAAATGTGCTGGTTACCAACGGCGATACCTTATTTAAGGCAGATATACAGCAGGTAGCTGCTTTTCATAAAAGTAAATCTGCCGAATGCACACTCTCTTTAAAGCCTATGGAAAATTTCGACAGGTACGGCGCGGTTGAACTTGATGCGGAAGGCCGGGTAAAAAATTTTAAGGAGAAACAATATTTTCCTGAAGGATTGATTAATGGCGGTATATACCTGCTGAACGTAAAAGCATTTCAAAAGAAACCTTTCCCTGAGAAATTTTCTTTTGAAAAAGACTACCTGGAAAAGTATTATACCGCAGGAAATATATATGGAATAGCCCAGGATGCTTATTTTATTGATATTGGGATTCCTGAAGATTATGAAAGAGCGCAAAACGAGCTAAAGCAAGGCAATGATTGATTTTAAAAAGATAGATAAATTTTGGACATTGTTTTTGGATCGTGATGGTGTAATTAATCATGAAACGGTGGGGTTATATATAACCAGATGGGAGGATTTTATTTTTTACGAAGGCGTGCTGGATGCCCTGCATATCTTTACCCAGAAATTTGGGCGCATTATCATTATTACCAACCAGCGCGGTGTAAGCAAAGGTTTAATGACGGAGGATGATCTGAAAGATATTCATGCGAATATGCTGAAGGTAGTTCAGGAAAATAATGGCAATATCCATAGGATATATTATTGTCTCGATAAGAATGATGACAGTCCTAACCGTAAACCAAACCCTGGTATGGGATATATGGCTAAGGCTGATTTTCCTGAAATTGATTTTAGTAAAAGCATTATGATAGGGAATACAATGGGCGACATGAAATTTGGGAAAAATATAGGGGCTTCAACTATTTTTATTCCAAGCAACCGCCCTGCCCCTGAGCTTCCTGATGCGTATACTGATGCCATATATCCTTCGTTGATCAGTGTAGCGGAAGCGATGCAAAAAAAATAACTGATCAATTATCTTTACAAAAAATATTGATATGCAAAAGCCCGGAGCGGATTTTGAAGATGAACTGGAAAATTCAGAAGGAGCGGAAGAGCTATATGAACGTATGTCTTTTACCGTTGATAAAGGGCAGGAGCCATTGCGTATTGATAAATTCCTGATCAACCGCATTGAAGGCGGCACAAGAAACAAATTGCAGCAGGCAATTGAAAAAGGGCATGTGCTGGTGAATGGCAAAGCGATTAAGCCAAATCATAAGATAAAGCCGGGCGATGAAGTGCTGGTATATTCTGAAACCTCACCTGAGTCAACTGAGATAGTTCCTGAAAAAATGGAGCTGAATTTTGTATACGAAGATGATGATATTATAGTGATCAATAAGCCTGCGGGTATGGTAGTGCATCCTGGTTCGGGCAATTATAATGGTACGGTGGTAAATGGTATTGCATGGCATTTGCAACAGCAATCGCCTGAGTTAACAGAAGTAGCACTTCCCCGTTTCGGACTGGTGCACCGTATTGATAAAAATACCAGTGGGTTACTTGTGCTTGCTAAAAATGAAAAAGCTTCTATTGGTCTTGCCGCGCAGTTTGCCGCGCATACGGTTCACCGCAGGTATATAGCATTGGTTTGGGGCGATTTTGAAGACAGCGAAGGAACCATCTCCGGTCATGTAGGGCGTCATCAGCGTTTCCGGAAAATAATGGATGTATACCCCGAAGGAGATCATGGCAAAGATGCAGTAACGCATTATACCGTACTGGAAAAATTTGGTTATGTGAGTTTGGTTGAGTGCCGGCTTGAAACCGGTCGTACACACCAGATACGTGTACACATGAAGCATATAGGTCACCCTTTGTTTAATGATGATACTTATGGTGGCGACAGGATCGTAAAAGGAACAGTATTCACCAAATACAAGCAGTTTGTTGATAATTGCTTTGCTATATGCCCGCGTCATGCACTGCATGCAAAGACCTTAGGTTTTATTCATCCCACTACAAAAAAAGAAATGTTTTTTAATAGTGAGTTGCCAGAGGATATACAACAGGTTATTGAAAAATGGCGAAGATATGTAAGTGCAAAGGGCATTATGACAGAGGGATAGTAATGCAGCCTTTATGGTAATTTCGAAAAGAAACACAGTAGTGTACGCAATTGCAGCTATATACAATCATTTCACTTTAATCTTCTTCCATACTTCCTCTGCGTGCCTGCTCTGAGGATATAGTTTTGTTGCCATCTCATAAAAGGCTGCCGCTTCTTTAAGCATACCCGATTTTTGGCAAAAGTTCCCCATCCAGTCGAGGTAAGGTTCTGAGGGCTGAAAGCTGAATCCTGTTTGTGCGGAAAGCTTTTTAAAGTGGGTAGTTAAAAGCTGTGGATTAAATACAGCCTGCTTTACCTGTACAAGATGACCATCAAAAATAAATCGCAGCCCGTTGTAAGCGGCAGGTACAGCTATCGTACCATGATCTTCTCCAGGATAATATTGGAAGCTCCATCGCAGTTTTTTGGGTGAATGTTTTTTCAGCAGCGTTTCAAAACTCAGGATAGACCGCTCCATATCTGTAGTAGTATCCTGCGGAATAATTTCTTTGTGCGCCATTGCAACATAAATATTAGCCTGCCGGAAATCCTTTTTGGCTAACACACTATCTGCCTGGCGCAGCATAATCCCGTCATCCCACCACAGGCTGGGATCAATCATAATATATGCATTGAATAATGTTGTGTAATTCAGCAGGAGATTTGCCGCGGTAAGTCCGCCAAAAGAATGCCCTACTATAGTATTATAACCCGAAGTCCGGTACACGGAATCAATATGCATACGCAGCTCAGCAGTTAAGAATTGTATGAAATGATGATTACCGCCTCCACCTTTAAACATGGTTTGCGATTTATCGTAAAACGCTGTTCTGCCTGCATCGGTTGGTGTAAGGTCTCGGGTACGCTGTGTGTTTACAATACCAACTACAATGGCATTGGGCATATATGCATAAGGTCCTTTGCTGAGCGACTGTTGTAGTCCGGTAAAATAATGGAAGCTGCTTTCGCCATCAAGCAGGTAAATTACAGGATACTTTGCCGGTGCATATTCATTGCTGTTATACTCAGGTGGAAGATATACATAGTATTCTCTTGTTTCTTTCAATGCCTGCGATGGTATGCTGTATTTTGCTCCAATAGTAAACGGCTGCTGAGCCGTGGCGCTGAATATTATTTGCAAAAACAAAATAGCAATACTTATTCTCAATATCATGCTGCGTAATTTATTGCGTTTTTGGAGCAAAAATAAAAACAATACAGGCAGATGAATTACGCCGAACGGAATTGTAGTATCGAAATAGGAAAATAATAATAGTTAGTACGCTGTGATTAGTGGCTTTCAGCACCCAGGGTGTAGACCAAATCTTCGATGGTCGGTGAAATGTTGCCGGGGCGGTATCTCATCAACCACTTCCGGCGCGGAAACTTGAAATGTACCTGACGCAGGGTTCTGTTGGATGGCATAATATTATTAACTCTTCGGAAAACCTTTTGCCTGTTTAATGCTCAATACCTGTTTCAAATGCCTGTCAGTATGACCAAAATGCACAACCATCAATGCATGTATGCTTCGTCTTTTTTCATCACCCCACCTGTAGGTGTAGTGTGATTTCAGATCGTATGTTGTATTTTTTATAAACCCTATAATATGATCTCTTCCAAATAAAAAGAAGGTGAGGTTATCTTTACCTTTCATCAATCCCAAAGGTTCTGCATTCCATTCTGCTTTGTGCGGGCTGGGATCGTTCATCCAGTTTATATAGGTGGTATCAGGCAGCGCAACGCTATCCAGTTCCGGTTCAGGCTTTGAACTGAGCATAATATCAGCTTCCTGCGCAAAAATCCTTTCATATAACCCCAAATGTTCAAGCACCTGGGCAATTGACCATTTTGATGAATCTTCTTTAAACGACCATTGTACCGGCGTAAGATGCTGTGTTTGCCTGATAATTTCCTGCTTTGTTCTTTCAAGGTTTTCAACCAGGAAGCGGCGGTCGGCTGATGTCCATAAAGTTTTGGATTGGCTGTAAGCATAATTGAATGAAAAGCTCAAGAACAATGCAGTTAAAATGAGTAATGCATATCTCATAGTAAAAAGATGATGTGGCATACCTGAGTATGCTTATGATATTCTGCCATAAATTAAGTGTATTTATTCATTTTTGCAAACCTGGTATAACCAAATTCGGGCTGCTATAAGATAAAAGCGATGATAGCCGCGATAAAAATAAATGGCTGAAGCTGTGACCGGAAATGCATAATTGTACCTGGACGAGGCAGCATATATAAAGCAAAAGGCTTCCAGTAAAACGGGAAGCCTTTTTTCTTATATTATTATCATTTATTTCAACTATCCGAATATTCCACCTTTTTTCAGGGTAACACCGCCTTCACCAATTTTAAAACCATTCTGGTATACTTCTACTTTGTATGTTCCTGGTTTGTATTTATCGGTTTGTTTAAGATCAAAGCTTACATTTTTGCGTTTGCCTTGTTCATAATCAATAGATACTTTGTTGGTAAATTCTTTATCTCCATCTTCTCTTGTAGTTACTGTTCCTGATCCCAGTCCTTCTTCTTTAACTACCAGTCCTTCCGGATTTGTAACAACTACATACAATTCTTTAGTTCCGGTAACTGAAAGCCTGTTTTCTACATCAAAAGAAACACGGAATTTATCAGCTCTTTTTGCTTTAGAAGTTTCAGACTCTTTACCATTTTTCTTTTCGTTGATGGCAGATATATGGAAATTAGAAGCGTTCAATGTAGAACCAACATCAACCTTACCGGTAAGATCTTTATTTTCAGTAACCTTTTGATTAAGTGTATCTGTTAACTGAGCTTTTTCAGTAGTTAATTGCTCTTTATCTGCAGTAAGCTGCTTGTTTTCTCCCTGCAGCCTTTCAATTTCAGCTACGTACTCTTCAATTTTACTGTTTAAAGAGTTGATCAGCTTACGGGCTTCAGCCAGGTCAGAAGCGCTTGCATTCTGCTTGCCGATAAGCGTTTTAATTCTAGCACGCATTGTTGCAACATCTTTATCGCGTGTTTTAACAAGGCTGTCGAGCTTGGTATTTTCAGATGTCATTTTATCAAGCCTGATTTCTGCAGCCTGGTAATCGGTAGCCAGCTGATTTCTTATTGAATCCAGAGAAGCATATTGAACATCTTTTTGCTGAATAACTTCTTTGGTTTTACTTTTATCGTAAATGATATAACCCCATGTACCCAGTAAAGCAGCGATTAATACGCCATAAATAATGCCGCGATTATCTTTTTTAGGTGGTTGGGATGATCCTGATGCTGAAGGATAATTTGATGCACTCATTTGTTTATTTTTTAAAGTTTTGACAAATTTAATTTACAAAGTATAACTATGATTTATAACGCTAATCTTAATCATTTACTTGTGCTGGATATTGAAACAGTTCCTCAATTTCCTGATTTTTCACACCTGTCTCAACAATGGAAGGAACTCTGGTTGCACAAGATGTCTAAAACCATGCCAGAAAATTTTTTACCTGAAGACTGGTATTCGCAACGTGCTGGTATTCAAAGCGAATTTGGTAAAATAATTTGTATTTCAACCGGGCTTTTTTACCAGGAAAGTGATGGAAAACTGGTTTTTAAATTGAAGTCTTTGTATGGAAATAATGAAGCATCCCTGTTAAAATCATTTAACGAATTACTCCATTCTTTTAAAGAAAAACGAAGCAACTTAATCATGACCGGGCATAACATAAAAGAGTTTGATATACCATTTATTTGCCGGAGAATGATGATTAACCAGGTTGTATTATCAGACCATTTACAGCTAAGCAGTAAAAAGCCCTGGGAAACAAACCTGGTTGACACAATGGAGCTATGGAAGTTTGGCGACTATAAAAACTATACCTCGCTGCATTTGCTTGCTACAGTACTTGGCATTGAAACACCTAAAGATGATATTGACGGCAGTATGGTTAAAGATGTTTATTATAAAGAAAATGATTTACCACGTATAGTAACCTATTGCCAGAAAGATGTGGTTACTGTTGCAAACATTTTAATGCGGTTTAAAAACCTGCCCCTTCTTGAAAAGGAGCAGGTTTTAATTGCATCGTAATTTTTGCGTTAAGAGCGAATGATAATATACTACCAATGCCGTTTCCTTAACAAGGCATAGCGTTTTTAAGGGCAAGCCGTTGATTGCCTCAAGCCGGCGTGCTTCGTAACCGGATAAGCCGCTGCTTTTTGTCTTTTGAAAAAATATGTTCCGCATTTTTTCAATCCCGCCTGCGGCAGGACCAGACAAAAAGAGGCAGCTTATCCGGTTACTGGTAACAGTGCGATAAATCTCTGCGTTGCTGATAATTTAAAAGTTTTATGATGATTCTTATGCTAAAGAAACGACATTGATTTAAAATTATCCATTTGTGTATGCGGTAGAGGCTTCCAGGCATAAGGAAACGGCGGTAAATATTGCTATAGGGAAAGCGTAAATCTCACGTTTCACTTCTCACGATTCACCTCCACCTCTCTTTTCTCATTCCCCTGCCGGCCAATACTGCGCCATTTTTTTACGTAAAAATTTCACGCTCCTGTCAAGCTGATCCATACCATCCACACCATCTTCAATACTTATCCAGCTATCAAAGCCTACCCTTTTCAGCTCGGAAAAAATAGCATCATAATCATTAAGCCCTTTACCTATTTCGCCATGACTTAACCTTTTTGCATAACCTTCTACACCACCCTCTTCCTTTCGCAGATCTTCAATAGTTCCTTCTTTCAGATAACGATCGCTGGCGTGCATGGTAACAACCCGGTTTGATACTCTTTTTAATAGTTCAATAGGATCTTCACCGGCCAGGTAAGTATTGCTGGGGTCATAATTAACACCAAAATTGGGGTGATGGATTTTGTCAACCAGCTTGCAGAAAACATCCATTTTTTGAGCAAATTCCGGATACTCCCAAAAATTATCCTTGTAATGATTTTCTATAATAAGGGTGATATTTCTTTCAGCGGCATAAGGTAAACAGGCCTGTATACAGTCTGCAGCAAATTGAACGCCCTGCTCTACAGACAGCTCCGGGCGTTTTTGCCCTGAAAGCACACGGCAGTAAGATCCTCCCAGGGCATAGGTCATATCAATCCATCTTTTCTGTTTTTCTATTTCTTTATTACGAAAGGCCTCGTCAGGATGTGTAAAATCAGGTGAGCAGCACATCATTGGAATAACCATTCCTTTATCCTCAACCTGTTTCCTGAATATCGGCCAGTTTGCCTCATCTTCCATCTCAATAAATCCAGCATACCATTCAAGTCCGTCAATATCCAGTTTTGATGCTAACTCAATCCATTCCGACACTTTCATTGTTCCATCTTTACATAAGGCATCCATAAATGCTTTGGGAAAGGCTGCTAATTTAGGCATAACAATTTTTTTTTTAATGCAGAGATATAAGCAGGAATATGCTTTTTCCGCAAATGAAGTTCAAAATATAAAAGTTAATGAACAAAGATTTTTTCTCTGGTAATTAAGATGATTTATGCATTTTAATACTACGTTTTTGTCACAAATAACCTGGATTGGCCCATTAAAGCAGATTATATCTTTATTTTGCGGCTCAATCAGGTATGAGCACAGAAAAAATAATAGCAGACTGGAAAAAGAAGGCCTATCATCCTGTATACTGGCTTGAAGGTGAAGAAAGCTTTTATATTGACCAGGTGGTAGAATATGCAGAGCATGAGATATTATCTGAGTCAGAAGCGTCGTTTAATCTTACTGTTTTTTATGGCAAAGATGCAAACTGGGCTGATATTGTAAACGCCTGCAGGCGCTATCCAATGTTTGGAGAACGGCAGGTTGTTATTCTTAAAGAAGCCCAGCAAATGCGTGATGTGGAAAAGCTGGAAGCATATATTTCATCTCCGCTTGCTTCCACCATCCTGGTAGTGGCGCATAAGGAAAAAAAGGTTGATGGCAGAAGCAAGCTTGCCAAATATCTCAAGCAAAATGCAGTGCATGTTGTTACCAAAAAAATGTATGATAGCCAGTTACCTGAATGGACCAATGAGTTGGTTCAGTCAAAGGGCTATACCATCTCTAAAAAGGCGCTGGCATTGCTGGTAGATCATATTGGCAACGACATCAGCAGGATAAACAATGAGATTGACAAATTGCTTATTAACCTGGTGAGCAGGAAAAATATTACTGAAGAAGATATTGAAGAGTATGTGGGTATCAGTAAAGAATACAATGTATTTGAACTGCAGGAGGCTTTACAAAGAAAGGATATTGTAAAAGCAATGCATATCATTCAATACTTTGAGTCAAATCCGAAGGCTGCCCCGATACAATTGGTATTACCCTCATTGTATAATTTCTTCAGCAAGGTATATATGCTGCTGTCTGTAAAAGGCGATGATAAAACCGTTGCCGCAGCAATAGGAGTACCCCCATTTTTTATGAAAGACTATAAGCTTGCTGCGGCTACATATGGATTCAGCGGAGTTGAAAATGTGCTTTTATTACTGCATCACTATAATCTGAGGAGCATCGGGGTAAACGATGCCGGAACGGAAGATGCTTCTTTGCTGAAAGAAATGATTGTAAAAATGGTCATGTAGTTTCGTTGCACTTATTCCTAATTCTTGCCACAATAAAAAAAGGCTGCACTAAAGGCAGCCTGAACATGATTTGATAATATTTTATCTTTCAGGAGGGGGTGGCGGAAGTGTTACCTTACTTTCCGGATGAGCCTTACCATTGTGGCAGGTAATACAGGTAACAGCAGGAGCATTATCCTCTCCTTCCTTATTAAAATTGAAATACTTTTTATTGATTTTAGAAGTCATTTTCATCATACTCCTTGCTATGTTCTTTTCATCCTTCTCATCACTTCCAAAATCAAGTTTTTTAGGATCTGTTTTTGATTGAGCGTGACAGAAATTACATTTCACACCCAAAGACACATTAAACTCCTTCATGATTTTTGACAACGCTTCGTGGTCAATATTCTTTGGAAGTACTTTAAGATTGGGCTTTGGTTTATCCTGCGTAGTAGCGGAGGCACCAATAATCAGAATAGCAAGCAGACCTATGCCTGCATAAAGTTTCCTTTTGTGCAATTGAAACATAGAAGTGGAATTTGCATGTTAAAATATAAATTTCCTGATTACATACCAATTTTATTTTTTTGCAATCACCTAAAACACAAAAATGGCAAAAGAAAAAATACTCGTTATCGGGGCATCCGGGCAAATTGGCGTTGAGCTAACCTTAGCTTTAAGAAAAATATATGGCGACGCACAGGTTGTTGCGTCCGACCTTCGGGAAGAAAACAGCTTATTAAAGGGAACAGGGCCTTATGTTTCGCTTGATGTAATGAATAAAGAAATGTTGCATGTGCAGGTGATCAGGCAAAACGTTACACAGATATACTTATTGGCAGCCATACTTTCAGCAACAGGCGAAAAAAATCCTGGCCTTGCATGGCATCTGAATACGCAAAGCCTGCTGAATGTACTGGATATTGCAAGAGAAGAAAACCTGCATAAAGTATACTGGCCAAGCAGCATAGCTGTATTTGGTCCTACATCACCCAAGCAACTTTGCCCCCAGCAAACCATTATTGAACCAACAACAGTATACGGCATCAGTAAGTATGCCGGGGAGTTTTGGTGCAAATATTATAACCAGCGTTTTGGCGTAGACGTCAGAAGCTTACGTTACCCGGGATTGATCAGTTATAAGTCTGCCCCCGGCGGAGGAACGACTGATTATGCGGTGGAGATTTTTCATGAAGCACTGGAAGAAAAAAAATATACTTCTTTTCTTGATGAAAACACCTATTTGCCTATGATGTATATGCCGGATGCCATCAAAGCTACTATTGAATTAATGGAAGCAGATGCCGCCAAAATTTCCGTGCGCACTTCGTATAATCTTGGGGCTATCAGTTTTTCTCCAAAAGAAATTGCCGAGGAGATAAAAAAACATATTCCGGATTTCACTATTGACTACAAGCCTGATTACAGGCAGCAGATTGCTGATAGTTGGCCGCAAAGTATTGATGACAGCGTGGCAAGAAAAGATTGGGGCTGGCAACATGAATATGATTTAAGCAGGATGACGGAGGACATGCTGAATAATCTACAATTTCAATAGACTAAATAAATTGGCTAAGTTTGCAGGAATAATTTTAATCTATCTATGAAGAAGCGGTTTTTAACAGCAGTAATGTTTTTGATGTATAGTATAGGAAACGCTCAGCAGTATAACGGTTTAAAAGATGGAAAATGGAGGGGTATTTTATCAAGAGCAGATGGCAAAGAAATCGTTATAAACTTTGAAGTGAAGGATACCCTTCAGAAAAAAACAATGTTTATCACCAATGCTTCTGAGCGATTGGTGGTTGACGATATAACTATTAAAGGTGATTCCGTTATTGTGATCCTTCCTTTCTTCGATTCCCGGTTTAACCTTGTTTTTAACGGGAGTGATAAATTAACAGGCGAATGGATAAAACGGCTGGCAGACAGGAATACGGTTATTCCTTTTACTGCAACATATAATGAAAATTACAGGTTTAAAATTACCTCAGCTAATACTGCCGCTAATATTACCGGCCGCTGGGCTGCTACATTTTCTGATAGTGCCGGCATAAGATCATCTTCCAATGTAGGCGTATTTGAACAAAACGGAAATAAGCTTACGGGCTCATTTTTAACCGTGAGTGGCGACTACCGGTACCTTGAGGGAGTTGTAGATGGTGATTCGCTTAAATTATCCGGATTTGACGGAGGCTATGCGCTTTTGTTCACGGCAAAAATAAATGATGATAAAACCATAAGCGGCGGAAGGTTTTATTCCGGCGCCGGGCCGGGTTGGCAGGCATGGAGTGCTGAAAAAAATAATAATGCAGCTTTGCCTGAAACAGCATCACTGCTTAAACCCGGCGTTGCTCCCAAAGTCAGTTTCACATTTAAAGATGTAGAGGGAAAGCCGGTTTCTTTTAGTAATAAAAAATTTAAGAATAAAGTTGTTATTCTCCAGGTATCCGGCACCTGGTGCCCTAATTGTATGGATGAGACAAGATTTTTAAACGAGGTTTACGAAAAGTATAAATCTAAAGGGGTTGAAATTATTGCGCTGCTATACGAAAGGACAGCAGATTTTTCACGTTCGCAGGCTGCGGCAAAAAACTTTATCAAAAGACTTAATGTAGCATACCCGGTTTTAATTACCCCTGTAGCGGTTGGCGATCCGCAGAGAGTGGAAAAAACATTACCCCAGCTTGAGAAAATACCTGCTTTCCCAACTGCCATTTTTATTGACCGGAAAGGAGAGATACAAAAAATTCACATAGGTTTTAGCGGGCCTGGTACAGGTGAGGCGGATTACAATAAGCAGAAGGAAGAATATGTGCACATTATTGAATCTTTACTGAATAAGTAACAGCATCAGTGTTTACTGCTCAAAAAATAAATTGCCGCACATACTACTGCCGCTATAATAAAGGCAAGCAGGGGATAATATTGCTGCCAAAGATTTTTATAGGTTAACTGTTTTATTTTTTGTTGAATAATAAGTATTTCCTCCTGCTTGTCCCCTGCAAGCTTATTCAATGACTTTTGTATAGCAGGAAGGTTTTTGTTAGGAAGCACAGCACATATTTCAAGTATATGATCAATGATATTTTTGTTGATGTTATTATCATTGTGAAATACCAACAGCGCAATAGTATTATCAGATAGTATTTTATTCAGCTCTGCCTGCACATACCGCAGGTTGATCCTGAATGCATCCATCTCCCGTATATCCTGCTGTAGTTTTCTGCATTTCAGTAAAATGCTTTCCGGGCTGGTTTCTTCTGCAACAGCTATATTCGCTTTGGGATAATGATCCCGCCAGACGCGGTTGTATATCATTCTTTTTTCCGCGTCGCCCAGTATTTCATATGCCTCCTGTATTTCCCTGAAACGGATTGCAGCAAATTCGTTTTCCGCATTTTTATCCGGGTGATAGAGCAGCGCTAGTTTTCTGAAATTTTTTTTAATATCGTCCTGCGTAGCATTTGGCGCAACTCCCAGAACGGCATAGTAATTTTTAAATGACATATAAAAGCAGCGAATTTCCTAAAAAATGTGTTGCAACGCAGCAGAATACTACAGGAAATCATTGTTTATATAAATTTAAAATTGTTTAGAATTTGTAAACTATTATTTTTAGGGTATGAATAATTCATTTCACAGAACTGAAGGTGATATTAATCTTTCGGATGCAAGAAAGGAATGGTATGCAACTATTGCAGACGGTCAAACCACGCAATATCTTGATGAGGATGCAAAATATTTTCTGCACCAATCCATGTCCACTCCCTGCCTTGATGTTTTGGCATCATGCGAGGATATCTATATCACGGATCTGTCGGGCAAAAAATACATGGATTTTCATGGCAATAATGTGCACCAGGTGGGATACAGGAATGCCTATGTGATGGAAAAAGTTAAGGAGCAAATGGATATTTTGCCGTTCAGCCCGCGCCGTTATACCAATATACCTGCTATTGAGCTGGCTCAAAAACTGGCTTCTTTATTTCCCGGAGATCTTAACAGGGTATTGTTTGCTCCGGGCGGTACTTCTGCTGTAGGTATGGCGCTGAAATTAGCACGCATTGTTACAGGCAAACATAAAATCATTTCTTTATGGGATTCTTTTCACGGTGCCTCTATAGATGCAATAGCAGCAGGAGGTGAACAGGTTTTCAGAAAAGGTATGGGACCTTTGTTGCCGGGCGTTGAGCGTATTCCGCCACCAACCACTTACAGGGGCATTTTTGGAGATGATGGCAATGATATCAAATACGCAGAATACCTTGAATATGTTATAGAAAAAGAAGGTGATATAGGCGCGTTTATTGCAGAAACCATCCGCAACACGGATGTGCAGATACCATCAAAAGCATACTGGAAAAAAGTGGAGGAGATATGCAGAAAGCACAATGTGCTGCTGATACTGGATGAAATACCAATAGCGTTTGGGCGTACGGGTAAAATGTTCGCGTTTGAGCATTACGATATACAGCCTGATATTGTTTGTCTCGGTAAAGGATTGGGTGCCGGCGTTATGCCTATAGCGGCAATGGTTGCCCGTGATGCTTTTAATGTAGCTGCTGATGTTTCATTGGGGCATTATACGCATGAAAAAAGCCCGCTGGGAAGTGTAGCGGCAAAAGCCATGCTGGATTTTATTGAGCAGCATAATATATTGCAAAAAGTAAATGATGATGCTGCCTTTATGCAAACAGCGCTTAATAACCTCAAAAATAAATACCCTGTTATAGGAGATATTCGTGGCATTGGCCTTTTATGGGGAATAGAGCTGGTAAAAGACAGGAATACCAAAGAAAAAGCAATAGAAGCAGCGGAATTTGTTTTGTATGAATGTTTGAAAAATGGTTTGAGCTATAAAATTTCCCAGGGTAATGTTTTGCAACTTTCTCCTCCATTAATAATTACCCGCAAACAACTAAACGAAGCATTAAATATTGTTGAAGCAGCTTTGGCTAAATTGGGCTGAAAACGTTGATCTCATTGTATGGATTTTTAGCCGGGGATTTCGTTTTTAGAAAAAACGGTTACTGCATCATCGTTCAATATTTCCCAGGTTTTATTCTTCTTTTTGAATGGGTTGATTATATGCTTCATCAGTTACAGGTTGCAACCAAACCGTTTCGCCTTTTTCCCGTCCCGTTATAGCAACCTGAACAAAAGCGGTATTGGCACTTGCTCCGTGCCAATGCGGAATATCAGGCGGGCATTTTATTACATCGCCTTTTTTTACAATAATTTTTGGATGTCTCTTCTCCTGGTAATATCCTACGCCGTCCAATGCCAGTATAATCTGCCCCGCCGGGTGTGAATGCCATTTGGTTCTTGCTCCGGGTTCAAAGGTTACGCTTCCTACGGCATTTTGATTAAGGCTGTCTGCCTGTACCAAATTGTTCAGCCAAACATTGCCGGTGAAATTATCATTGGTAACTTTTTCGCCCTTTGCGAAAACAGGGTCATTTTGTTGCGTGGTTTCTTCCGTTTTCTGATTGTAGTTACACACTGTAAATAGCACAGCTACAAGCGGCAGGATATACTTAAACTTATGCTCCATCATCATTCGGTTTTTATAAATTCGCCTTATAGAACTCCAACAACTTATTCACTTCCTGCAATACATATTCAGGCTTCCAATAAGTTTCTATATGGGTAGCACCCTTTACTAAAAACAACTCCTTATTCTTTGCGTTGATGGCTTTATTAAATGCATCAGCCGTCATATAATAACTATCAGCTTTGTCGCCTGCCATCATTAACAAGGGTTGGTTGATCAATTCAATTTGGTCAGTAGCATCCCAGGTCATCAGGTCAATCAAACTGCTTACCGTATAAGCACCGCCGGAATTGGGGAAAGCACCGGAATTGGGATGTGCATAGGTTCGCTCGTAATAGATAGTCCCTTCACGGTACATTTCAAACGGCATTGCAGCAATTTGTGCATCTGTCGCTGCTGCACCGCCGCCAATATATTTCACTTCTCCGCCTGCTGCTTCCAATGCTCTTGCATCGGATGCCTGTTTCAACCTTTCCTGGATGGTTGCAAACTGTGCGTTCATAAAACCGTTACGTCTTACCATCCCGGAGTTGAACATACTTAGCGTTGCCACTGCTTTGAACCTTTTATCGCTTTGTGCTGCTTTTATCGTGTAGCCACCGCCACCACAAATACCCAGCACGCCAAGCCTGTCTTTATCCACACCTTTATATTGGGTAATAAAGTCTGCCATTCCGTGAATGTCCTCTACACGATTTTGAGGTTTGTCGGTATTACGGGGTTTGCCACCGCTTGCACCCTGGTAGGCTGCATCTGCTATAATGGTAATATATCCCTGTTCTGCCAACCGTTGTGCAAACAATCCTGCAACCTGTTCTTTAACGCCGCCATTGGGATGTGCTACTACTACTGCCGGATACCTTGCCTGCCCGGAGGAAGTTTTTTTTGCAGGGTCATAATTGGCAGGTGTATAAACATTGGCAGCAATATCAATCCCGTTCAGTTTGTAGGTAACGGGGTGTATATTCACTTTACCTTTTTCATTTTTGGTAATGGCGCCGTCATATACCAAGGTAAAAGGATTTTGCTCGTATCTCTTTTGAAGAGATTGTGCATTTGCCATATTCATAAACATTATTGTTGTTAATGCGATTATTAATGATAACTTTTTCATTGTCGTAATATGTTAATAGTGAATATTATTTGTCAAGTCCTTTTTCTTTCAGCCATTCTGCCATAAGATCGGCCACTTCGATATTGTTTAAATCGGAAAACGGAAAATGCGTATTGCCGTTAATTCCTACTTCGGGCAGGTGTACTACGGTTGCATCACCACCATATTTATTGACAGTTTCAGCCCACAATCTTGCCATTTTCAAACGTACCCTCCATCCGTCTGCACCCGGGTTGCCGGATAGTGTTTCCGGGATATTATCTCCGTAATAGATCACGATAGGAATTTTGGTAAGTAACATAAAGTCTTTTAAAGGAATGCCGGCCGCTTCAAGTGCTCCGGCTGAACTTGGCATAGGTGCAGGAACTTCGCCTTCGGGAAATACAAAACCACTACCGGGTTCGTAAGAAACAATAGCTTTGACATTATTGTTTTTGATTGCGGTAAGCCAACCCATGCCACCGGAGTGAGAATGTGTAACCAGAATTGCAGAACCAATTTTGTTGAACAACGCTGATACGGCATCTGTATTCACATCAATATCAATAGGCCCGATATTGGGTGTCATGGAGCGGAAATACTGGTTTAGTGTTTCGGGGTCTTTTGAGAATTGCACACCTGGGAAATAGTCAGGCCATATACCTAACCGAAACGTTCCGAACCAGTTTTGTTCATCAGGAATAACTTCAATAGAGGCAGGGGTTGTACTTCTACCCGCATTGCCTCTGCGTGGCTGGTCTAATAAGTAAACACCAAAACGCCTGCGTAAAAATATATGCTGATACCCTTCCCGCCCGTCTGGTGTGGTTTCCCATGTTTTAGAGAATTGCCCGATGCCGTGCCACATCACTAATGGGTATTTACGGGCTTTTACAGGAATTTGATAAAATATATACGCATGGTCGCCATGAAATGTTTGCCCTTCGGGCAACCGCTTAACCGGGTCATATTTGCCCGGATTGGTAATCACTATTCCACCTACGGCAAAGCTGCCTTGTTCTTCTATAACTAATGGTTTTTGTGGAGTGTTACGTTTTTTATTTTGTGCATTTACACCTGCTGCCATTGTTATTGTTGTTAGTAAAAGGATTAGCTTTTTCATTCCGTATTTATTTTGATTTGTAGGGTTTAATCACTTCCTCCAAAGCTTTTTGCACTGATTTTGCATCCTTTTTTCCTATGGTAGATTTTAATACCTCTACATACTGCTGCAACTGCTCGGGTGTTAAGCCTACATTCAGGCAGATAGTCAGGTGCGACTTTAACATTGGTTCTGCCTTGCCGATAGCTGCTATTACCGAAACAGTTACCAGTTCTCTTTGAGCATAGGTCAATACATCACGCTCAAAAATATCTGCAAACAAATGTTCTTTTAAAAATATGTCTATTGTTGGGGCAAATGCCGAATAGCCTGTAAGTGTTCCGGGTTGTGGCGTTTTGGTCAATTCTTCCAAAATCTTTTTACCTCGTTCGTATTTGCTTCCTGTTTCAGCAATGAGCGAAGCATCTTTGCCTATGTCGTCTGTAATACTTTTTGCCTTGCGTTCATCAAGTACCTGCATAAAGGTTTGCAATCCCCGAATACTTCGGGGAAATCCGCAGTAAGCATATAAGTGTACCAATGTTTCTTTTATTTCATTGACGGTTAAACCTGCTTCGAGTCCTGTATTTAATGCTGCTTTTAGTTTATCCAAATCGCCTTTTGCTGTCAATGCTGAAATAGATATAATGCTTTGTTCTTTTGGGCTTAATGCATTGGTTATTTGAGCATTTACAGTACTTACTATACACGATATGAATATAAACAGGACTATTATTGACTTTCTACTGCGTAATTTCATATAATGACTTATTTCTTTGTCTGTTCTGCCGCTTGCCCCGTGTAGCGTTCGCCCACAATCTGGATTTTTGACAAATCTGCTGTCAGTTTTGTCAATTCATCTTCTGAAAACCTGTACTCAGCCGACCCCATATTTTCCTGCAAGTGAGCCAGCTTAGTAGTACCCGGAATGGGAACAACAAACGGTTTTTGGGCCAGAAGCCAGGCCAAAGCCACTTGTGCCACGGTCAGACCTCTGTGGTCGCCAAATGCTTTCAGAATATCAATTACCGGCCAGTTGGCAATGATATTTTCGTGCTGATAACGGGGCAAGTTGCCTCTGTTGTCGTTATCGGGATTGTATTTGGTACGTTCATTGATATATCCGGTAAGTAATGCCCTGCTTAACGGGCTGTACGGCACAAAACCTATACTCAGCTCTTCACATACTTTGATAACATCATTTTCAGGCTGCCGGGTCATCAGCGAATATTCACTTTGCAAGGCCGTAACAGGTTGCACGGCATGGGCTTTGCGTATAACCTCACTACCGGCCTCACTCAAACCAAAATGTTTTACTTTGCCCTCTGCAATCAAATCTTTTACTGTTCCGGCCACGTCCTCAATCGGCACATTCGGGTCAACCCTGTGCTGATACAACAGATCTATGTAGTCTGTCCGTAAACTTTTAAGCGAGCTCTCAACCACCTGCCGGATTCTTTCAGGGCGGCTGTCAAGGCCAAGGCCCGGTTTGCCCTCTTTAAATCCGAATTTTGTACAAACAATAACCTCTTTCCGGATAGGTTGGAGAGCTTCTCCCACTAACTTCTCATTCGTAAAAGGGCCATAGGCTTCAGCGGTGTCGTAGAAGTTCATTCCTACATCATAGGCTTTACGGAGCAATAAAATCATGGCTTGTTTATCCGGAATAAAACTCCTGTGGTAGCTCATACCCATACAACCCAATCCCAATGCCGATACCTCGATGGCGTGTTTGCCGGTACCCAGTATGCGTTTCCCTTTTTTACTGTGCTGCGGTGTGTTTGCAAAAGTGGATGCACCCAATGCCGTTGCCCCCAGTGCAAGACCTGTGATTTTAAGAAAATTACGCCTTTCGGCTCCTGCAGAAATTTGGTTCTTCTTCATAATATAAAAAAGAAATTTCTGCAAAGTTGAGAAGATAAAATGAGGCCTCACTTATACCAATCACTGTATTTCCTACCAAAATCACTGATTTGGGATTTGGGGAAATGAAAAAGCCTTACAACGGGTTGGTTGTAAGGCTTAAAATTTTACTTAACGGTTCTGGTTATTATTTTTCGTTTGCTTCAAGCAACCAATTAAAAACGTTTAAATGTCTTACGCCACTTCGGTCTTGTGTAAAACCGTCTGTGGTAAGCAAAAATTTCGGGTAGTTGTCCTTTATTTTTTCCAATGCTCCAAACTCACGTTCTACGGTGCTTTCACTTGTTATTTGCCAGGCTACCTGATAATATTCTATATCGCCTGTTTTTGTTTTGCAAACAAAATCCACTTCGCTGTTGCGGCTTGTGCCTGTCCAGATTTTGTTGCCTCTGCGAAGCAGTTCGAGGTAAACAACGTTTTCCAAAATATGCCCTCTGTCGGTGGTACGTTCTTTTCCTGCCAGGATGTTGAGCAAACCTGCATCCACCAAATAATACTTCTCTTGTGTAGCCAATTGCTTTTTGCCTTTGAGGTCGAAACGGTTTACTTTGTAAAACACAAAACTTTGTACCAGATATTCCAAATATCTTTCTACTGTGGTGTTGTGTATGCTTTGTCCGTCTTGTTTTAAGGTTTTGGCGATGTTGCCGGGCGAAAGCGAGTTTCCGAGATTAGAAGCCGCAAATTTCACAATGTTTCCAAACGCACGTTTGTCGTTTATTTGATGCCGTTGCGTAATGTCTTTTTCGATAATAGTATTGTAAATAGCTTCCAGATATTCGTAAATTTTATCGAAACCGCCTTCTCGTAATTCCACTCCTTTGGGCAACGATGTTTCGTTGATGTATTCAAAAAAGAAAGTTCCGTAATTGAGATATTTGTTGCTTACATCAATGTTTCGTGCAGTTAAATATTCGCTGAAAGAAAAAGGTAAAATAGAAATTTCGATATAGCGACCACTTAATAAAGTTGCCAGTTCGCCCGAAAGCAAAAGTGCGTTTGAACCTGTGATGTAAACATCTACATTAGGTTTTACAAACAAGCCGTCCACCAAACGTTCAAACTCGCTTACATTCTGCACTTCGTCCAAAAAAACATAGCAGGGTTTTGACAAATCCAATTGCTTGATAATGTGTTCATATAAGCCGTCCAAATCGTTCAAAAACTTACGAAGTTCAAAGTTCTCAAAATTCAGAAAAGCGATTTGGTTCTTTTTTACTCCTTGCTTTTTAAGCCGTTCACGGTACATTTCCAACAAAGTGCTTTTCCCCGACCTGCGTAAGCCGCTAATCACTTTTATAAGGTCCTTGTCTTTGTAAGCCTCTAATTTACTGATGTATTCCTCGCGATTGGTATAATTTCCCATAGGGCAAAGATAAATAACCAATCATTAAAACTTGCAATTTTTGCAAGTTTTAATGATTTTAAAGATCTGTTCTTATTAATGAATAGCTGCTTTTTTTGATGAAATTTATCAAACTTCGAAAGTACAAAAAACTTTTCCTGAAACGGTCAATGCGTTGATTTCTATGCTTAACCACGCTTATACCAATTACTGTATTACCTACCAAAATCACTGATTCAGGTGCAATAGCATGAAATAAGGGGAATGATTTTGTAAATTTGTTCTATAAGTCAGTCAGGCAATGGACGATATTATCAGCTTCAAAACCATAAAAGAATACAACGCTTTTAACAACAATGAAACCCTGCACCCATTGGTAAGCGTGGTTCATTTGGATAAAGCCAATCCAAGAAAACTAAAACGCCTGCGGTATGAGTTCTACACGATATTTTTTAAGCAAATTTATTGTGGCGATTTACGTTACGGTTTGAGCAATTACGATTATGAAGAAGGTACCTTGATTTTTCTTGCTCCCAACCAGGTTATTGGCGAAAGTAAAGGTGAATATTATCAGCCACAAGGCATAGCGTTAGTGTTCCAGCCTGATTTGATTGCAGGTACATCGCTTGGCAAAAATATAGGCGATTATCACTTTTTCTCTTATGCTGTAAATGAAGCGCTGCATTTGTCGGAACAGGAAAGAAAGATTGTTTTGGATTGCTTTTCTAAAATTGAATATGAGTTGCAACACGCTATTGATAAGCATAGCAAGCAACTGATTGTATCAAATATTGAGTTGTTTTTAAATTACTGCACCCGCTTTTATGACAGGCAGTTTATTACAAGGGATAATGTAAATAAAGGAGTTTTAGAACGGCTTGAGGATTTGCTGAATGGCTATTTTTTTTCTGATAAACCGCAAACTATCGGGTTGCCATCCGTATCTGGTTGTGCCGGTGAACTGCATTTGTCGTCAAATTATTTCAGCGATTTAATCAAAAAAGAAACAGGCATATCCGCACAAGAGTACATACAAGCCAAAGTAATCAATATCTCCAAAGAACGGATTTTTGATACTGATAAATCAATCAGCGAAATTGCTTTTGAACTTGGGTTTAAATACCCGCAACATTTTACCCGGCTTTTTAAGCAAAAAACAGGTGTAACGCCTAATGAATACAGATCGCTGAACTGATTTTTCATTAAAATTTGGAATGTACCCTGGTTTTTTGGCTCATAAAGTTTTCGTTACTTCGTTATTAGTCTAATAAATTGATCTGCACTTTGTCATGCTTCGGATTTCTTATAAACCAATTTTAGCAGGAGTATTGTGTTGCCTTTGCTCAATAGCCAACAGCCAGCATTTTCTTCCACCTTCTGATACCTACCGGCCAGACAGGCTGAAAAAAGTGGTGATAACCGAAGCTGTTATAACAACCGCCTTAAGTGCAGGGCTCTATTTTTTATGGTATAAAAAATTTCCCCGCAGCAAATTCCATTTCTTTAATGATGCCAGGGAATGGTTGCAAATGGATAAGATAGGGCATGCCACTACAGCTTATAATGCCGGCGTATTGCAATATGATATGATGCGCTGGTGCGGCGTACAAAAAAACGATGCTATTATTATTGGTTCTGCAACGGCGCTCGGCGGACTAACTATTATAGAAATACTCGATGGGTTTTCAACACACTGGGGTTTTTCAAAAGCTGATATGCTTGCCAACCTGGTAGGCACGGCTATTTTTGCATCGCAGCAGCGATGGTGGGATCAGCAAAGAATCAGCATGAAATTCTCAGCACATCTTTCACCCTACGCGCAATATTATCCTGCTGAACTGGGCAACAACTTTACGTCCCGTTTATTAAAAGATTATAACGGGCAGAGTTACTGGCTGTCATTCAACATTAAATCTTTTCTTCCGGCAACATCAAAATTCCCGGCATGGCCGGCTATCGCAATCGGTTATGGTGCAGATGGTATGATTGGAGGTCATCAAAATCCGGCTACAATAAAAGATAAAGCCATTCCACATTTTGAACGTACACGGAGATATATGCTGTCTGCAGATGCGGATCTTTTCAGGGTGCGATCCATTGCTCCTGTTGATGCGGCCACCTATATACTTAAACCATTCAAATTTCCATCTCCCACCTTTGAAATCAACTCAAAAGGAAAATTCAAAGCATACCCGCTGTATTATTAATGTCTTCCATAACATATTTACAACAGTATGTACAATTTCTTATGTACAAGAAAGATTAATCCTGTTCCTGCACTCTTTTCCTTTTTCTTTTCTTAGATGGCTCATAAATCTTTTTCCCTTTTGTTACAAGATCAAAAAACTCTGTTTCAAGCGGGTTATTAATATCCATTGCATTTTTGGTGAGCAGCAACACATCATCCCAGGACGCATTTTTTAAATATGGCGAGCTGTGTAACAAACCGCCAAACATACAAACGCCTGTAGCAAAACGAAGATGGTTATCAAGGCTATCCAGCACTTTGTAATTATTTGCACATTGATATTCCAGTTTTGCAGATTGTTTTATTCCGGGCTTGGAATAATTGATGGTAACGGTAGACAGCACATCATTTGATGACAGGTGTATACCCGGGTGAGCGGAAATTTCAAATACAGCCATTACAGAATGCCCTGAACCAATTTCCCCGCCTTCCAGTATGCTGGTAGTATCTGATAAAGCGCTTCTTTTATTATCAAACCCAATCAGGCGGTACGCTTTAATATAATCTTTATTAAATCTCACCTGCATCGATACATTGTCTGCTACCGCATATAATGTTTGGGTAAGTTCTTTCACCAATACTTTTTCTCCTTCTCTTTCATCATCCAGGTAGGCAAAATTGCCATTGCCCTTCTTAGCAAGGATCTCGATTTTAGAATCTTTATAATTACCCATACCAACGCCAAGACAGGTAAGATATATGCCGCCCTGCTTCATTTGTGTGATTAATGCTTCCAGCTCCTTTTCTCCTGTTTCTCCAACGTTAAAGTCGCCATCTGTAGCCAGTATCACCCGGTTGTTTCCCTCTTTTATAAAACTATTATGTGCAAGGCGGTAAGCCTGTCGTATACCCGCTTCTCCTGGCGTAAAGCCACCTGCATTCAGGTTCTCAATCGCCTCTAATATTTTTTCTTTATTTCCACCGCTTGTTGGCGGAAGCATAATGCCTGTAACCCCGCCATATACCACGATAGAAACAGTATCTATGGTCCGAAGATTTTCCACCAGTTTTCTGAAGGATGATTTTAAGAGCGGCAGCCGGTTGGGCATATCCATAGAACCGGATACATCTATCAAAAAAACCAGGTTGCTTGGCGGCACATTATCAAGGTTAAGCTTTTTAGAAACCGCCTGTATAAACAATAACTGATTTTCTTTATTCCAGGGGCATGAAGTTACCTGTGAACGGATAGCGAAAATGCTGTCTTTTTCAGGCTCATTATAATTAAAATTGAAATAGTTGAGCATTTCCTCAATACGAACCGCATCTTCAGGCACTGTACTGTTCATATTGATAAACCTGCGGATATTACTGTATGATGCCCTGTTTACATTCAGCGTTAAACCAGTTACCGGGTTATGATCTGTTTTTACAAAACCATTTTCAATCAGCGGGCTGTAAGTCTCATCGGCCACAAACATTTTTCGGCTTGTGAGCCCGGCAAGGTTTTCAGTAAAGGAAACAAGGTATTGCTTTTGCACGCTTGCTGTATAAGGCAGCATTTTCATTACTATCTTTTGGTATTCTGTAGTGTTAACCCGCACTGAAAGCGGTTCATAACCTTCAATTGAAAGATCAAGGCTATCACTTTTTAGCGCTGTAGTTATACCAAAAGCACCGCCCACACCACTGGAGTGTATCGACCTGGTTGAATGCATAATAATCCTCACGTTCTGCAACGGATTATTCTTTTCATCCATTATCTCACCACGGAGATAATATTGAGCTGATACCGATGTAAAAACGAAAAGCCAACTAAGGAGTAAAGCAATCTGTTTTAGTTGCGGTTGCATGTAATAAAAAACATTTAGTACTTCTAACGACAATTGAGCACAATATATTATTTAACAGCGGATTATAACCAGGCACATTCTGCTTAGATTTAGATTTTAAGTTGAATTATACAGTTTTCCTTGGTGCTGCTAATAAAATACAAACACCCTTCTCGTCATTTCGATCCCGCCCTCATAAAGATTGAGCTGAAGGTATCTTGCGGCGGGAGAGCAATCTGTTAGGCAGTAATACCAAAGCCCGGCAGATTTACTTTCGGTGAGTATAGTTCTTCCTCGCGTAAGAACGATTTAACTACAATCTCCGTATTGCTCGGTCGAAAGGACGATACAGAAATCGTTTTTTTCTAAAAGCGAAATTCCTGAATCTATTCAACCAACTGGTAAATTTCTTTAATATTTCTTCCCAAACCATCATAATCAAGTCCGTAGCCCACTACAAACTTATCCGGTATGGAAAAACCGCAGTAATCAACGGTTACAGGAAATTCGGTGGCTGCAGGCTTATGCAGCAAGGCGCAGATTTTCAGAGAGGCGGGATGCTGGTTGCGCAACTGAGGTAAAAAAGTATGCATGGTTTTGCCGGTATCTATAATATCTTCCAGTATTATAATATCACGGTCAATCAAATCAATATCCAGTCCAATGGATGTTATTACCTGTCCTGATGATTTTGTGCCTTTATAAGAAGCAAGCTTTATAAAACAAATTTCTGCAGGAATATTCAATGCTTTGAACATATCCGAGGCAAACATAAAAGAGCCATTCAGTATCGCGATGAACAATGGCGTTTTTCCCGCATAGTCTTTTTCGATAGCCAGCGCCAGTTCTTTTATTTTTTCCGTTATCTCTTCTGCAGAAATATAGGGTTTAAATGTTTTATCATGTACCTGTATCAAAGCCATGTGCTAATTTTTATAAATAAGCAACTCCTGCCCAACTTTAAGATCATTGGTTTGTAAACTATTCCAGGTTTTAAGCTGATCTATTGCAACCGCGTATTTTTTTGCTATACTGTATAATGTTTCCTTATTTGTTACAATATGCTTTGTGGTGTTAACCATAGTTGTCAATTGCGCGTCAGCAGCATTAAATGCTGATTGCAATAAAACTTTTTCGCCATTTTCGAAAGCCTGTTTTGCAGCAGTTTTCTGCAGATAGACTTTCTGCCCTTCCTGTGGTACATCGTCTGCATTAAGCTGGTTGTAATCAAGCAGGTTATCCAGGCGAATACCTTCTGATTGTGATATGTCGTATAAATCTTCACCGGGTTGCACAATATGAAAATCTGCAGCACCCTGTTTTCTTTTTCTTTGTAAAAAAATCAGCTGATCATAATCCAGCACATCATCTCCTTCTTCAAATTCATTAAAATCCAACAGGTGCTTATACTTAACATTATACTGATCTGCGATTGCCAGTAATGATGAGCCGGCAGGAGCTAATATTACTTTGGTTTCATTAATACGAAATTCCCCCTGCGGATAAACAGTCTTCAGCGGTTTAACATCCTTTACGGTGTGGTAAACGGCAGGCTTTGTATAATTTTTATTTGAGGCACTGTTCACTGCTATAACCCGGGGAGTAATAACCGGGGTATTCATTGCATATATCGCATCCTCATCCTGTATACTTTTTTTGCCCAAAGCAATCAGGGTGTATAAATTAAGATTGTAATCTTCAATATATTTTATAACCTGCTGTGTATACCTTGGGTTGGTAGCATAACCTGCTTTCTTTAACCCCTTAGCCCAGCCTGCATAATCTTCCGGATCAAGATTAAACAGGAAAGCATACCTGGAGCTGTTTCTTAAAAAATCAGAATGATCTTTATAAGAATCTTCCGCGCTGGAATATGCTCTGAAACATTCTCCTCTTTCATCATCATCATGGTATACTTTTTCACCCGACCAGGCAGTTTTGCATTTAATACCAAAATGATTATTGGAACGCTGTACGAGGTCGCTCATGCCGGCCTGCGTTTCAAGTATGCCCTGTGCCAGTTTAATAGCAGCAGGCACGCCTGTACGCTGCATCTCCTTAATGGCAATAAACTTGTAAGTATTAATGTACTGAATAATGGTAGCATTCTGTGCCGAAGCGGTATGCATCAGCACTATACAGGCGGCAACAATAAAAATCACATTTTTTCTCATCGGATATCTGCGCTATTTTTTTCTTACCAGGAGTAGCCCGTCGCGAACTGTAAGCAATACAGATGCTACTCTTTCATCTTGTTTTATATATTCATTAAAAGCATGCACAGCTTTCGCATTCTTACCTTTTTTTTCCTCTTCAAGCACCTCTCCATGAAACAATACATTATCGGCTATAATATACCCTCCGCTCTTTACTTTTGGCAGCACTATATTAAAATAATCAATATAACTCACTTTATCTGCATCTATAAACACTATATCCCATGCTTCATGTAATGCCGGGATAATTTCGTGTGCATTACCAACCTGCAAGATAATCCTGTCTTTTACAATACTTTTGTTAAAAAAGAACTGTGCTGTTTCCGCATCTTCCACTCTTATTTCAATGGTATACAACAAACCATCTTCAGTTAATCCTTTGGCTAAGCATAAGGCACTGTACCCGGTAAATGTGCCAATTTCCAGTATGCGCCGTGGCTGTATCATCCTGCTCAGCATTTCCAGTAGCTTGCCCTGCACTGCGCCACTCAGCATATGCGCTTTGGGATGTTTTTCATTGGTAAAATCCGCCACTTCTTTCAACAATGCATCATCGTTTGTAGTGTATCGGGCGGCATAAACCTCTGCCAGCGGGTGTAAAAATTCCAATGCTCAATTTTATGCAAAGGTAATACAAGAAAAAAGCAATTAAAAATTAGGCGCAAGCGGCCGTGTACGGTAAAAATCTACAATACAATCCACCACTTCATCAGCTGTATCAACCATATCTATTAAAGTAAGGTCTTCAAGGCTGATATTGCCTTCCATAAGCATTACCTCTTCAATCCATTTCATTAACCCGCTCCAGTATTTTCTGCCCACAAGCACCATTGGCATTTGTTTGAACTTGGCGGTTTGAATAAGCGTGGCTATTTCAAAAAACTCATCCATTGTTCCAAAACCGCCGGGCATCATTACAAAGCCCTGCGAGTATTTTGTGAACATCATCTTGCGCACAAAAAAATGATCGAAGCTTAACAGCTTATCTTTATCAATATAATCATTATTATGCTGCTCAAAAGGAAGGTAAATATTGAGCCCGATGCTTTTTCCGTTTGCTTTAGCAGCGCCCCTGTTGGCTGCTTCCATCACTCCCGGGCCACCGCCCGTAATAATGCCAAAACCATTCAGGGCTAATTTTTGCGCCACTTCGGCAGATAAAGCATAATAGGGATTATCAGGCTTTGTTCTTGCAGATCCGAAAATGGAAATGCAGGGTCCTATTTTTGCAAGCGCTTCAAAGCCGGCTTCAAATTCGGCTACAATTTTTTGAAGCTGGCGGCTGCTTTGATCAGTGCTTTCTATCCAGTAATTTGCTTTTAATGTTTTTAGGGTTGCATTCATCGTTGTAATTGTTTTTCATTCAGAATAATGCCATCTGTTACAGATGATAAAGCCACCGGTTTGCGGTGGCTTACAGGTACAACGAATATTTATACATTTTAGTTTACAGCATTACCTTTTTTTGAAATCATTAATAAACCTAAATAGGTTAACAAACCGTTCAGCAACAGCAGTTCAATGCCTATCTGGAAACCGCCGAACCAGGCAGCCGCGTTTTTACTGATGATATAGCAGAGTACCGGCGCTGCAAGACTGATTACGGTTATTAAAGGAGTATTGGGTAATATTCTTTTGGTAAATATGCCGAAAGCAAATAACCCCAATAACGGTCCATAAGTATATCCGGCCAAATCGAGAATTACATCTATAATACTATTGTTGTTGATAGCGTAAAACACCAGTATACATATAAGGAAGATGAAAGCAAATGTAAAATGCACGGTCAGCCTTTTCTTCTTCTTCTCCTTTTCATTTAAATCAGTTCTGTTTTTTAGCCCCAGTATATCAATGCAGAATGAAGAAGTTAAAGCTGTAAGCGCTCCATCAGCACTGGGAAATAACGCTGATATTAAAGCTATAATAAACATAATGCTGATGGCTGGTGGTAAAAAGTTCATCGCCACAGAAGGGAACATTTTATCGCCGATCACATTCATTGTTTGCCCGGCATTGTGAGGATCCGCAATCAACAGTTGTTTTACCATCACTCCATCAATATTTACATCTGTATATACACCGCCTTTTGATAAAGTGAACATATACAGTAAACCGCCGAGCATTAAAAACAGGAATAATACACCGGCCATAACAAGAGCCATCGTCATCACATTTTTCTGAGAATCACCAAGCCGCTTCACACTGATATTTTTCTGCATCATTTCCTGGTCGAGCCCTGTCATGGCAATGGTGATAAATGCGCCACCAACAATCTGCTTGAGAAAAAACCCTTTACTGTTAACATCGGTATTAAATATATTGAGATAGCCCTTGGCGCTCATTTGTGAGAGCGCTTCTGCACCGCCAATATTGAGGTGATGAAGAATATATATTACGCAAACAATAAGTCCGGTTACCATTAAGGTTGTCTGCAGTGTGTCTGTATACACGATGGTTTTTACGCCGCCTTCAAAAGTATACAGCAGTATCATTAACAATATAAAAGATGCTGTGACCACAAACGGTACCCCCATTTTATCAAGAATAAAAAACTGGAGAATATTGATAACAAGGTAGAGCCTTGCTGTAGCACCTACGGTTCTGCTGATGATAAAAAACAAAGCACCGGTTTTATACGCGATATTACCAAAGCGATGCTGCAGGTAATTATATATGGATGTTAAATTGAGGCGATAGTATAAAGGGAGCAAAACAAAAGCGATAACCGCGTAGCCTATCAGGTAGCCGATGGTTACCTGCATATAGGCGAAGCCTTTAAAAGCGCCGCCGGCAACATCCCCAACACCACCCGGCACGCTCACAAATGTTACACCGGATAGTGATGTGCCGATCATGCCGAAAGCCACCAGCATCCAGTTACTGTTTTTATTGCCGATAAAAAAAGTATCGTTGTTGGAATTGCGGGAGGTAAAATATGCTACTACAAGCAGTATAACAAAATATCCGATTACAAATGAAAAAAGCAGCCAGGGAGACATAACGATATTTGATTTTTTTAAAAACGGAAGATAGAACTTTTTTTTGTTGCGATTAAACCTACAGAAGTCAGGGGCTTCGCATAAAAGGTTCCAATTTCAAGGTAACGTAATATTCATGTACAAACCATACCCATTCATTGTGCAGATGCCTCCTGCGTCGGCATGACAGCCCTCGGTGCGGGCAACCAGCAGTGCAGGATAGCAGAGGCATATTGTATAGTTTGCGCTAAGTATTACAACCTGCAGTGGTATACAGTCTGCTGCGCATTGTTCGGTATCGATATAAAAGTTGAAATTTTATACTATGGCTGAGTATATATTCTACTGCCTGTCATTCCGATCCCGCCTGAGGTTGCCTTGACATATATGTATGTTGCGGCGGGAGAGGAATCTGTTGATTATAGTACAAAAGTTGGGCATTAGTACCGAAGCCCGTCAGATTTACCTTCGGAGAGAATAGTTCTCCCCCTCGTAAGAGTGATTATACTATAAATCCCGTATTGCTCAGTCGAAATGAGAACGTGTTTGTTGGGACACGAAGCATCTGACCCGGCATTTATTGCAACCTGCAGCTTGCAACAATTTCCCTTATTTAGTTTAAACGTATTATTGCAGTATAATAGAACAACATGATTAATAGTGTTGCAGTTTTTTGTGGCTCAAAGTCAGGCAACAATCCCCAATATGAATACGATGCAAAACAACTGGGAAAGCTATTGGCAATAACAGGAATACAAATTGTATATGGCGCAGGCAACAAAGGCATTATGGGTTGTATTGCCAACAGTGCTCTTGAATACGGCGGCTATATTACCGGGGTTATTCCAAGGATACTGGTTGAATGGGAAGTGCAGCATACCGGGCTTACGGAGCTTATTGTTACCGACACCATGCACCAACGTAAAAAGATGATGTATGAATTATGTGATGCTGCAATTATATTGCCGGGCGGCTATGGCACGATGGATGAATTTTTTGAGATGCTTACCTGGAACCAGTTAAGCATTCACAGCAAAAAAATTGTACTGCTGAATACGGCAGGATTTTTTTATCCGCTGCAGGTATACCTGCAAAAAATGGAAGATGAAGGTTTTTTATATAATTACGTAGAGCCGAGAATAAGTTTTTGTGATACACCGGAAGAAATAATCGAACTTTTGCATCTGCAATAGCGAAAAACAAATCCTGCGCTCCTGAACACCCGTTGAAAAATTACCACTATCTTGAACAATCAATTTATTTCATAAATATCAGAACGATGAACAGGCGTGATTTTATTGCTGCAACCGGGTTAGCTGCAACAGCAGGTTTACTTACAAGCTTTGATATGCATGTGCCTAAGCCAAAGTTTAAAATGGGGCTACAGCTATTTACCATAAGAGACGCTATGGCAAAAGATGTAAAAGGTACACTGCAAAAAGCAGCAGCATTGGGTTACCAGGATCTGGAAACCTATGGCTTTGACCCGGGTAATGTGAGTTATTATGGAATAAAGGCAGAAGATTTCAGCATGTTGCTCCAGGAATTAAAATTAACTACCTCGAGCGGGCATTATGACCTGTTTAAATACCTGAATGTTTCAGATGCAGCATTATTAAAGTATGTTGATAAATGCATAGAAGGCGCATTAGCCACACAACAAAAATATATTACCTGGCCCTGGCTTGACCCTAACGATAGAAACATTGAATCTTTTCAGCGGCTTGCCGACAGGCTTAATATTATTGGCACACATGTAAACAAAGCAGGGCTTGGTTTTGCGTATCACAATCATGATTTTGAATTTGTTGACCACGAAGGAAAAACAGGTTACCAGATCATTATGGAAGAAACAGACGCTGATGTAGTAAAGCTTCAGATGGATCTTTACTGGGTAGCCCGCGCATCCGTTAAACCTCCTTCGTATTATTTTAATAAACAACCAGGACGCTTTGTGATGTGGCATATTAAAGACATGGACAAGGTGAACAAAGATTATACAGAGCTGGGCAGGGGAAGTATTGACTACACTAAAATTCTCCCCGATTATAAACTGGCCGGACTGGAGTACTATTTCTTAGAACAGGGCGGCAACTTCCGTACAAATAATTCAATGGACAGTATTACGGAAAGCGCTGCTTATTTTAAAAAGAACCTGATCAGGTATTTGTAAATGTTATTGTCATCATAAATGTTGTAGTTGCGAACTATGTAATATGTTTTTATAAATTCTATTTATGTTACTTACAGTGTTTCCTGGCATTTCATGATGTATATACTTGTTATTTTAAGAAGGATAATTATTTTTTTTATTCTTACTCTTCTTACCCAAATTGGAGGAGTGGTTTACCTGCTCAACATTTTTTTGTATAAATATTACAGCAAAGCATCCTCCTGTTTTAAACAATTCACATTTAAATTGCTTGGCTTTGTTACGCTATATTTTTTAATTAGTATTTTTATTGTACCTCATGCAGCTAAGCAATTCGGGCGGGTATCGTTACCCATATTTGCAGGAGATCACATAAAGCCATTGAATATTATTACCTGTTTATTAAACAGGCATTATGTAAATGCAACCTTAAAAGCCAGTTTAAATGATGTTGCAAAACAAATAAATATGCAATATCCTAATACAGTAATCAATTATTTAGATGCTAATTTCCCTTTTATGGATGGCTTTCCTTTGTTTCCACATCTGAGTCACAATGATGGCAAGAAACTGGATATATCATTTCACTATCTGGATGCCGGAACAAAGCAATCTACAAATGATTGTCCTTCATTTTTTGGCTATGGTATCTGTGAAGAACCGACAGGGAGAGAAGAAAATACTTCCGGGATTTGTGCAGGCAGCGGTTATTGGCAATATAGTTTTATCAGAAGTATTACACCTCAAGGCAACAAGCATAATTTTATTTTTGATGGAAAAAAAACAAAATTTACCGTTAATGCATTTTGCGAAAATGCCAAAATAAGTAAGGTGTTTATTGAGCCACATTTAAAAAAGCGTTTAAAGCTGATGGATAATAAAGTGCGCTTTCATGGATGCCAGGCTGTGAGACATGATGATCATATACATGTAGAGGTAAATTAGTTGTATAATAATCTGTGGAAATAATCTGCCGCTACTGGATATTGATTTAAAATTGTAAATCCATTTTTTATTTTTGATATTAGCGTATGACAACAATACAACCTAACTGGCGACCGGATTATCTCGGGAATGACCTGGTAAAGCTTGTTCCGCTGCATAAAGACGATTTTGAAAAGCTGTACGCAGTTGCATCAGATCCGTTAATATGGGAGCAACATCCTACATGGGACAGGTACAAACGGGAAGTATTCCAGCTTTTTTTTGATGGTGCGGTTGCAGGTGATACCGCTTTTCTGATCATTGATAAATCAAATGAAAAAATAATCGGCTGCACAAGGTATTATGATTATAAGCCCGGTAATTCCAGCATTGCTATCGGTTATACCTTTCTTGCAAAAGCATACTGGGGCGGAAAGTATAATCAATCCTGCAAGAAATTATTGCTTGATTATGCCTTCCGGTTTGTGGATAAAGTATACTTCCATGTTGGGTCGACCAACACCCGTTCACAATTAGCAATACTAAAAACAGGCGCGGAAAAAATTAACGAAGTGGCTCTTGATCACTATGATAAAAAGGTGTTGCATTTTGAGTATGTGATAAAGAAGGAGAACTGGAAGTAAAACAATTTCCATCATCAGGATTTTTATTATTGATTAGTGATATGCCTGTTCCGTTTATATACAGGACAGCAGTGTTTATAATGTAACCACTGCTGCAATCTCTTCCAAAACCTGGATATGTGACCATGAATATGGTTCATGGTCATGGTACAAATGAAATAATTTTTGTAGACCGGGTACTACCTGCCTGTGGTTCATAAGGTACGAGGCAGGCGAAGGGAAAGATGTGAGATCATGTATCCCACATACCAAAACGGAGTAAGCTGCATTTAAATATTACAGCTTGCTCCGTAAACTAAAAAATATCAATTAATGAGTGTGATTAAAACTCTGTTGCAAGTATTACTTCACCCCATCCCCCGGGGTCAAGAATTACACCTGAAGCTGTTCCTGCAGGTGCAGATGCCGCATAAACCTGCATGGTATAGATTCCGGGTCTGAGCTTTGTATATACACTCTTCATAACTATAGAATCATACAGGTGTCCGGCTTTTAATGAACCCTGTATTTTATAGTTTGGTTTTTTCCCGTTAATCCTCAGTTCAAAACGTATTCCGTTTGAACTGGATAACGAGGTTGCAGATACTGTGCCTGCCAGTTCGAGTTCCAGTGGTGTGCCTGCTCTTAATTTTTTTACTTTAAAAGCCGGTCCAATGGGTTTCATAACTGTTGTAAGGTTATAGCTTTTATCATTAAGGCTGCCGCTTTGTGTGTAATTAATCATAATGCATATTTTAGGAGTTAATAATGAAATATGTTGTGTATATACTTCATTATCTTATCCGTAATATGCTTAATTTGTTACCTGTGAGAAGGAGGAAGTGCGTTTAAACCGGCTAACCTGCACTTGTTAATTGCCTCTTTTTTTATATACCCTTACCCAATCTACCACAAACGCATCAGGAAATTTTGTTTTGGCGAGGTCTTTTATTTCATTAGGAAGTTCCATACTAAGGATAATATATTCATCAATTTGAGAAATTCCTTTGTTGACCTCGTAAAATTTATATCCATCCACATAGAAAATATATTTATCCGGCGTCCATTCAAGTGCGAAAGTGTGAAAACCGCTTCCAACACCTTTTAAGTAGCTCTGCATGCCGCGGGTAGTTTGCTGCTTTGGTCCATATGGACCCCAATGTACATTGTGTGAAACAATATCGTCTCCCAGTTTTCTGAAACATTCCATAATATCTATTTCGGCACCATATATGGCCGGGTCAGCGCCACCGGATAATTTGGGAGATTGTAACCAGAATGCACCCCATACGCCCGATGATTGCTGTAACTGCGCCCTGCACTCAAAATAGCCATAGGTGGTCATGAATTTGTTTTCTGTGCCTACGGCGCTGATGAGCATGCTGTCATTACGTTTTAACGCGTGGAGGTACAGGTAGCCGTTGCCGATGGTAACAGCTTCTCTGGATACATGACCCAATGCCCGCGGACCGATACCTCTTATTTCCCATTTGGTAGTATCAAGTGCATTGCCATTAAATTCATCTTCCCAGTATAATGTGTAACCCAATTTTTCAGGAGTATAAACAGTGTCGGAAACAGGCCCCTGCGGCGGTCGCTGCGCAGTTGCAAGAAAACTTATGCAGGTTGCATATGCAAGCAATATAAAATATTTCATGACTTTGATTATAATAACCGGAGAGAAAAGAATAGGGTAGATGATACTATGAGAAGATGTTCTTTGATATAAAAAATCCGGGGCAAATGCCCCGGATCGGTGGATATATGTTAGCATTGTCCAATTGATGATCCTTAGTCTCTATTGTTTTATAATTTTCAATTGCTGCACCTGACCGCGGTAGGTATAGCGGATGATATAAATGCCATTGGTGATATTGTTTAAGCTGATGGTAGTAGTGTTGTTTACCGTTGTGATACGGTACACTGTTTTTCCATCAATGCTTATCAGCTCCAGGGTGCCATCGCCCTGCAATCCTCTCACGGTAACAAATTGCCTTGCCGGGTTTGGATATGCCTGTAGTGATAAGCCTGCTGATACTTTTACAAGCTTGATAGCGGAGTAGGTATAGCTTCCGTCTATATCCACCATTTTCAGGCGATAGTAATGATCACCCTCACTTATACCTGCATGTGTGAATCGGTAATTGTGCATACCCGGTGTATTCGCCGCAGCTACATTGCCTATTGACGTAAATCGCATGCCGTCAATACTATGCTCAATGCTGAAGCTGCTGGTATTCACTTCATCAGTGGTTTGCCATTCAACCAGCGCATCGTTATTGCGCACTTTTACTTCAAGCTCCAGCAGGCGGAGCGGTAGTGCCAGGTCAGTATTGGTGATGATGAACGGAGAGAAGCTTGTATACCCGCTTTGTGTTTTATTGTACCTGCCGGCAGTATCTGTAAGCGCGGCGCTTATTGTTCCCATTTCCCATGCGGTAGTATAGTGTGCTGTTTTCGATTGTGCCCTGTCGAAAGATGGTTGTTCATCCTGTCCATTCCAAAGGAAGGTAAGCGTTGCATTGCTGCCGCCCGGTGTTTGTTCTTCAATAAACCATGTGCGGTTTACATTGCCTGTTCTCAGCGTATCTCCGCTATTGCCCAATTGCAATACATATGGCGCTACTCTCACAGAGAAATTGTCCATTGTGCCGGTATTGTTAATCTTCACAAAATTACCGTGACTGGTATCCGTTGCAACAGGGAAAACATTCTCTGTATTATTATTTACCAATTTCAGTTTACCAGTGCCATTGGTCACAATAAAGTGAGCGGTATCAATATTCAATATGCTTCCGTTAATGGTGAGATCAAAATCACCAAGTAACAGCTTGCCGCCGATCCATCCCGGCACATCATCCGGTATGCCCTGCTTCATATCAAGATTACCATTTACCGTGATGTTTTTTGGTATAGGAAGTACGGTTGAGAAAGACAGGGTATCGGTATTGTTTGTTGAATTATATTCAACCGGCGTGCAGTTCACAATTTCCGCCACTACTTGTCCTTTCAGTACATCAAAATACATCTTCTTGCTTACAATAGTGTTTGCACCGGCAGTAAGGAAGAATGGCACACTGTCTACAGCACGCAAGCTTCCATTGTTATTATAGACATAGAAGCGAACCCATGCAGAACCATCTACTGTTCCGTTGTTGATGATGGAGTATGATATGGTTACGCTGTCGCCCATTGAAAATCCGTTGGGATTAAATTTGATGGAATTAGCAAAACGTTTTGCCATATCCGGTGCTTCACCCACTATCAATGCGCGGGTTGCCGTATTGTTACCCTCATTCTCTTCATTTAAAGTATTAGCAGGGTCAACCACTATCTTCATGATCTTTGTTCCCTGTGTTAATGAGGAGTAAGTGAGGGTAGCCTGCACCGTTGTATCCTTACCAGGTTCTATGGCATTGAAAGGTACATCATCGCCCAATTGCACATCATCTACAAAAAACCGCATTACATTGGCTGTACTTACTTTGCCGCCTGCATTGCGCACTGTGCCTACAATGGTAATGTTTTGTGCAGGCAACGGGTTAAGACTGCTCGGAGAGATGTACTGGGATAATACTTCCAGGTCAGGTTTACTATCGGTTACACGTATGTGATAGTAGCCAATATTGTTGCCTTCTTCTGATTCACAAACTGTATTTGAAGAGTCTGCAACCACACGTACTGTAAAGTCTCCTGTAGTGCTGAACATATGAGAGAACGTGCCATGCGCCGCATACTGTTCACCAGCCTTTACATTGCTGATGATCTCTGAACCTATTTCAATACCATTCAGTAAGTAATGTACCTGTACATTAGCGGCATCTCTTATGCCCATATTTCTTATAGCAGGGAAGAAGTTACCGGTATTGTTAACTCTTACAATAGCAGGGTTAGCTGCAGAACCTGTTTCGTATGTCAACTGCAAGGGTATAATATCTGCGCTGAGCGGAATGTTTTTCTTATTATTACTCTTGTTGGTTTCCTGGGTAATATCATTATCACTGTCTGCAAATACTTCCAGTACATCCCCGCAGGTATTGATATTGCTGGTAACAGTATATGCATCAGATACAACCGTAACAGAACCGTTTTCCGAAATACCGGCCACCGTTTTTTTAGCGCCCACCTGCACACCGTTCACACTGAATTTCACATTAAAGCTTCCGGCTGCTTTACCCGTATTTTTAATGATGGCAGTAAACTGTGTATTCGTGCCATTGTTCATCAGTGTTGGGTTTGCGGTAGCATTTGTTACGCTCACATCCGGCGCAAGAACCGTAATAGTGAATATAAATTCATTATTGGTTTCATCTGTTTCTGTTACCTCGGTGTCAGCGTCAATAATCACTTTTATGGTATGTACACCTGGTGTTAATGACGGGTCAGAGAATGTAATGGTTTGAGATGTGCCGCCTGCAAGTGAAGATATGGTTTGTGTTTTAATAAGCGTTCCTCCGTCAAATATCTTTACTGTATGGCTGCCGGCAGTAACACATTGCAGGTTAACTGCATCAAACCTGAACGAGATGAAACTGGTTTGTGCAAAATTCTGTATGGTGAGATCAGGCAGGGCAGGTTGCGGCGCAACCGTGCCACTGGTACCCACAGTATACACAATATAATGCGGGCGGATGGTAGCCGTATTGGGTATTTGTTCGTACTCTACGTAAGTATACACCAGTTCAGCGCTTATGCTTACTGGGTCAGTACTTTCCGGTATCTGCCAGGGCAAAATTACAGGTACTTCCTGACCAGGCGCCAGTGCACCGGCGCTGAATGCCTGTGTATCGAATAATTCGCCGTTTATAAATACTTTCAATTCAGCGCCACCCAATACTTCATCAAAGCCACTCCACATATTGTTGAGGTTTCTTTCCCTGATCTTTATTTTCAAATCAATATTACCTGTGCCACCGGCAATATTGCTGCACTTTCCTGTTCCTGTGCTCATACCCATGCCGCCCATTGATGGTTGCGGTACGGGTGGCTTGCATGCATCAGGAGCCGGACAAGGCATTGGCAAACTATATGAAACAGGACTGCTGGTGAAAGTAAAGTCAGTAACGGTTACCGCATAGGCGAAGTTACCGCTGCCACAGGTTACGCCTGTTACCAGTGTGCTGTAATTGCCATTGGCATCGGTTGTTGTTTTGAATGTTTGCGAACCTGTGTTGATGGTAACTTCCGCACCGGCAACAAACACAGTATTGGTTCCTGTACCCTCATATTTTGCGTTACCGGTAATTAATACCTGCAATTGCGGGCACTCCTGTCTTATGCCGGTTGTTGTAGCAACAATACTACCAGGCAGGTTAGGTGAACCAACTACTACCGGCCTGATAGCATAGTTGTTCAGTATATTACTTTCGCCCAGGGTCTGGCTGCTGTCTATCCACACTTTTATCGGGTAAAAGCCTTCGTCAGCAAAATTCAAGGTATAGTTGATGGTATTGCTGCCATTTGCAGGTACAGATGGCAGTACCGCGCTGCCTATTAGTATGGTGTCTCTGTAAAATTTAAGCGGCACATTGGTTGCAGGCACAGCGGTGCTGTTGCTCACACGGGCTGTCATCGTAAATGTCTCACCCGGTTGTGGATTGGCTTTGCTGAAACTGATATCATTCGCGAAAATTCTCAGATCAAGTATATCGCTGGTAATTACAGGCCCTGATTTATATGCAATACCTGCTGTTGCTGTATTACCGTCTTCATCTGTCGCATCAAATTTATAGCCGGCATTGCTGGTATTATTGTTATGCGTGAAAGTATAGCTGTATACTACGCCGTTTATATAGTCTGTGCCTGTTCCTTCTTTTACCATGGTAAACACACCCTCATTCAGATCATTGAATGTTTGGTTGCCGTTGAGGTCAATAGACACTTTAGGATAGCCTGCCATCGGCGCTTTATTGTTGGCAGATGTATAAAGCACTTTATACGTGAATATGCCTGTTGGTCCTGCTGCAGGGTTTACACCGCTGGTGCCATTATATGCGCCTCCAGAAATATACTGGAGTGCGGGCGGTGCTCCCGGCGTGTATCCATTACCGTTAACCGTAACCGTAGCGGAATCTGCACCAGGCGTTGATGATAAAATTTTAATCTGCGCGCTGTATTGCCCAACTGCTGTTGGTGTAAATATTACAGGCAGGCTCAGCGAGCCATTATTGGCTGCAATTACAGTGCCCGGTGTAAAGGTGGGCACAAATGCGCTGTTGCCTGAAACAACATTGCTTAATGTAACCGGTACATTGCTCTTGTTGTAAATGGTAAATGTATAACTGGCGCTGTTGTTCAGTACAACGTTGCCATAGTTATATCCATTGAGCGGGGATATGATCCACGAATAGGTTTGAGCAATGCCATTACCGGTAAGTATGCTTGTATATTTTCCTGAACTGGTGGTTAGTTCAACCGAATCGAAATAAGCCGCCACATTTGTTGGCGTGAATCTTACTTTGATGGTATCAGCTTTGCCAGCGTTAATGGTGATGGGTAAAACAGCGTCCGTGCTGAAATCGGTACCTATATCAATGGCATTAACGGTTTGAACAGCGGTGCTGTTGTTTTTTATGACCAGGTCTCTTTCAACCGTAATACCTGTGGGTACGCTGCCAAAAGATAAAGTGTCAGGCGATACATCCATCAGGTCTGTAAAGAAGGTAGCATAATTGGTAATGCTCCATTTTCCTTCCTGGTTTTTGGTTCTTATAAATAGGTTGTGGCTGCCATTGCTTAAACCTGAAGTGTTAATGGTAGCGGCAACATTCACCAGGTTTGTGCCAGGTGTAATGCTGATGGCATGACCTGCGCCGGCGCCCGGATCAGTATCAATGAAATATTCCGCGGCAATAATGTTTTGCGCGGCAACCGGAGCGGTGGTATATGCGGGATCAGCATCTACATTAAAATCGCTTACATTGGTAATGCTCCATCTGCCTTCATTACTTTTTGTGCGGATGTATAACCTGTGAATGCCATTGGTTAATCCGGTAGTATTAATGGCTGCTGTTGCATCAGCAATATTAACCGCGGCACTGATGGCTATCGTTTGCCCGTTACCGGCACCCGGGTCGGTATCAATAAAGTATTCCGCTGCAATAATGTTTTGAGCTGCAACGGGGCCGACGGGATAAGCAGGGTCTGAATCTACATTGAAATCACTTACATTGGTAATGCTCCATCTGCCTTCATTGCTTTTTGTGCGGATATATAGCCTGTGAATGCCATTGGTTAATCCGGTAGTATTAATAGCTGCTGTAGCATCAGCAATATTAACCGCGGCGCTGATGGTTATCGTTTGTCCGTTACCGGCGCCCGGATCGGTATCAATAAAATATTCGGCGGCAATAATATTTTGGGCCAAAACAGGGGCGGAGGGATAAGGAGGATCAGTATCTACAACAAAGTCACTCAGGTTAGTGATACTCCACCTGCCTTCATTGCTTTTTGTGCGGATATACAACCTGTGCACACCGTTGGTTAATCCGGTAATATTAATTGCTGCTGTTGCATCAGTAATATTAACCGCGGCGCTAATGGGTATCGTTTGTCCGCTACCGGCACCCGGGTCGGTATCAATAAAATATTCAGCGGCAATAATGTTTTGAGCAGCTGCTGGTGCGGCAGCATATGCCGGATCGAAGTTTACAATAAATTCTTTTATTTCAGTACTACTCCATTTGCCTTCCGCGTTTCGTGTGCGTATACCAATGCGGTGTACACCGTTTGAAAGCCCGGTAGTATTAATATTATTGGGAGATATGGTGATGTTTATGCCCGGGGTAATACTTAATGCGGCAGCACTGCCAATACCGGGATCATTGTCAATATAATATTCAGCAGCCACAATATTTTGTGGCGCCACCGGTGCTGCAGGATACGCAGGATCCTGTGCATATAACGTTACCGCACACACGAAGAGCATGAGAAAGAGTAAATACTTTTTCATTAGTTGAAAGTTTAGTGGTAAGTAGTGAGGAGTAAGTGGTAAGCGCTTATTACTTACCACTTACTACTTATCACTAATTGTTATTTCTCGAGCTGAAGGTTATTGTCATGCTATTTGTTCCGGACGGGATAGATGCCGGCACGGTAAGGCTGTATATGGTTGGAATATTTGCTATCCCCGAAAGTTTATAAGGATCAGGTCCGCCAAAGGCGCCTGCGTCAGGTGTTGTAACTGCGCCTACCGTTAATCCTGCGGCAATGGCGGGTGAGCCTGTTGCCAGTCTCCATTGCCCGTCTGTACTATTGCCGCTGATCCCCTGGAAAACCTGTGCGTCAGTATACCCGCTGATATTACCATTGGCACCTACATATGTTGAAAAGCCGCCCGGAGCTCCGATTCCTACATTATTTTTAACTACTACATTGATAAAACTTATATTATAGGAGATAATATTATTAGCAAAATATCCGCTATACATGGCTACAGAATTACGGAATACATTGTTACGTACTATATTATTGTTGTTCCCGGTATTAGATAAATCAAGATAGTTGGTGAATATATTGTTGCTTATATTCCAGTTTTGAGCAGCGCCTATATTGCCCGCAATATTCCCAACGTAGCATTTATTAATATTCCAGTTGTCGGCTATTGTACCTGCCTGAGGTGTCCAATATATATTAATACCGTTTAGTATACACCTGCTGATAGTAATATTATCTGCGCCAAAGCCCGCTGCGTTTGCGTTGTTAAGAGAAAGTCCTGCTAATCCAATAAATACTGAACCGGAAGCGGCAGAATCAAGCCCGAAATAGCCAACACTTGCCGGGTTGGGGTTAGCCTGCAAATCTGTATTGCTGTTAGCGCCACTTAAAAAATATCCTGTGCCGATGAAGGTGAGTTTTTTTGCAAGCCCGGAACCGCCGTAAGCAGTAGCGCTTCCTTCTATATATATAGTATCTCCTGCAGCGGCGGCGGTTACTGCAGCTGCAATATTATTAAAATCGGCTACTACGCCGGCATTATTATTAACGCGCCAGATTTTAGCATCGGCATTTAAGGTAGAAACTGCAATTATTACCAGCGTGTAGATTACTTTTTTCATATCGTCGTTTTTTTGAACTCAAATATGATGAGCGTTAAACATTGTTCCTATCCCCGAAAAACAGGATATTTAAAAATTATACCACGAACATGTGTTGAAGTAACTAAAAACCTATAAGGTTTGCGGGCTGGATGACCGTGCTGCAAACCTTATAGGCTTTTCCAGGAAGTGTTCGTAGCGCCTTCCCCTAAAAATCATGGAAAAAGGGGAGTACTGTATTATCTTACCTTAATTTATTTTGTAGTATGAAGAAATATGGCTGTTTCCTTTTTGTATTGCTGTATGTGCATTCAGGGCTGGCGCAGGTGCTGATGAACAAAGACAGCCTGCTCAGGCTTTTACCTGCCGCTAAACAGGATACCAACCTTGTTCAGTTGTACATTAATATCGGGCAGCAGTATGAAATGAATGATCATGAAACTGCAAAAGTGTATTACCGTAAAGCGGGCGACCTGAGTGAAAAATTGGGCTATGACGCAGGTATCATAAAATTCATCAGCAACTATACTTACTTACTGAATGTTCAGAAAAAAACGGATTCTTCTTTAATGCTCAATAAAAAAGCGCTCAGGCTTGCTTTGCAATTAAAAGATCCGCTGATTATTGGTAAAGCCTATAGCAATACAGGCGCTTCTTTTTTACATATGGATATGTACGACAGTGCTATTGCTTATTTTGAAAAAGGCAGGCAGGCAATGGAGGAGGCAGGAAATGAAGCCATGCTGGCACGCCTGTCTGATATTATGCAGAATGCTTATCATGAGCTGGGCCAATATGATAAAGCTATCCGTATGAGTGAAGACGCGTTACATTATTTCAGGAATACAAATGACTCTATAACGCTTGGGATTATCCTTTCCAATCTTGGTAATAATTATGTTTCCAGTGGAGATATGGAAAAAGGATTGGCTGTTTACCTTGAAGGACTTGGTATAGCCCGGAAAATAGATTATGCCGAATTGAAACAGACATTGCTGCTGAATATAGGCAATATATACATGCAGCAACAGGTGGTTGACAGCATGAAGCCATATTTTGATGCGTCATTAAAAATAGCTGAGGAGATGGGGATACCAGTGGGTGAATCCATATCGCTTCGCGGGTTGGCAGTACATGCCATGTATAAAAGAAATTTTCCTGGAGCAAAAGCTTATATTGAAAAAGCATTGGCGCTTGACGTGCAATATAACTCCCGTGCTGAGCGCATATCCAACCTCGAAACCCTCAGCAGCATCCAGTATGCCATGCATGATATAGAGCAGGCGGAAAGAAGCTTGCAGCAGGCATCAAAATTACGGGATAGTGTAAACGGGGATGAGTTAAAACGCCAGGTACTGACCATCGAAAAAAAGTTTGAAACACAGAAAAAGGAAAACCAGATCAAATTACAGCAGGCTGTAATCCGTCAGAAAAATATACTCAATTATATTCTTGCAGGCAGTGCAATCGGTTTAATTATCATAGCCGGCTTAGGCTACCGGAATTATACCCAAAAGCAGAAGCTGCAACAGCAACGCATAACCGAACTTGAAACAGAAAAGAAACTTGCCGCCACCGAAGCGGTTTTAAAAGGAGAAGAACAGGAGCGAACCCGCCTGGCAAAAGACCTGCATGACGGATTGGGAGGTATGTTGTCGGGCATTAAATACTCATTTCAAACTATGAAAGGTAACCTCATTATGACGCCTGAAAATCAACAGGCTTTTGAACGCAGTATTGATATGCTGGACAGCTCTATTAAAGAAATGCGCCGTGTGGCACATAATATGATGCCGGAGGCTTTGTTGAAATTCGGGCTGGATACGGCTTTAAAAGATTTTTGTCATGATATTAATCAAAGTGGTGTTTTAAGAATAACTTACCAGTCGAACGGACTTGAAAATGCTGTAATAGATCACACAACCGCTATAACCATTTACCGCATAGTACAGGAACTGGTAAACAATACCATCAAACACGCAGGCGCTTCATCAGCTATTGTGCAGGTGGATAAATCTGAAAATGGTATAACGCTTACGGTGGAAGATGATGGTAAAGGTTTTGACACAAATATATTGGAATATAAAGGTGGTATTGGCTGGAGCAATATTCAGAGCCGCATAGATTACCTGAAAGGCAGGCTGGATGTAAAATCTCAACCCGGCAAGGGTACTTCTGTATTGGTGGAGCTTAATGTTAAATCGTAAATAAAGCGTATACCTGACCAAAAAATAAAATGATCATCCGCCGCGCTGCCATATTGATTATATTGTTTTTTTTGGTCGGATATATTTATGCCCAGCAATCAAGGGTAGACAGTCTTCGCAGTAACATTAATAAGGCGCCAACAGACAGCCTCCGTATAGAAGCTATGTTCAGCTATATGGAAGCAACGCTGAATAATAACACTTCGGATTTTGAGCCTTATGTAAAGGAAATGGCCCTGCTCAGTAAGAAAATCAATTTTAAGTGGGGATTAGCAACAGCATATAATCTTAGCCTGTCTTATTATAAAAACAAAAGCGAGTTTGAAACTGCTTTGCAATATGGCGATTCCCTGGAAGCGCTGGTAAAAAATGATACTGCTGAAAATATTGTTTTACAATTGGCACACATGTACTCCAACCGGGCAAATCTTTATTACAGAATGGATGATAATATGAAGGCTATGGAGGGCTATTTGCAGGCAGAAAAAATTTTTTCAAAAATTGATCACTGGGGTATTGTAAATGCATACAATGGTGTTGCCAACTGCTTTATGAAGCTTGGTAATCATCCAAAATCGCTTGAATACTCAAAGAAGGCTGTTGAAGCAGCGCAAAGATTCAACGATAAGCGGTTGCTTGCCAATATGATGATGAACCAGGCTACCATTTTTATGAATCTTGAGAATTATAAAGCAGCAGACTCCGTATTGAACCTTGTATGGCCGGTAGTTGAAAAGCTCAGTAACAATAAAAGCTTTCATGTGTATTATCTTAACAGGGGAGATGTGGAAGCTTATTATAGTAAAGACACCCTGAAAGCATTGAACTATTACCAGAAAGCATATGATTATGCAAGGTTAAATAAAGATGAATGGCTTGAAGCGATAGCTTTGTTTTCATTGGCAGGCTTTCAACAGGATTTGAAGCACAAAGATTTTAAATCTACTATTGATGAATTGTATCGTTTATCTGTTAAGAACGGGTATGACGATTATAAGGCAGAAGCTTATGACTTATATTCAGAATGGTATAATTCAAAAGCCGATTATAAAAAAGCTTTCGAATACCAGAAGCTGTATAAAAAAATGTCAGACAGCCTTAGCGCGGAAGAAACAAAGGAAGATATATCAATGATGGAAGTGCGTTTTCGCGTGGAAAAAAAGGAGCAGGAAATAAACCGGTTGAAAGCAGACCAGGAAGTGCAGCGATTATCCATCCGCCAAAAAAATATGCTCAATTATTTATTGTCGGGCAGCCTGGTTGCGTTGCTAATGATTTCAATATTGATTTACAGGAATTACCTACAAAAGCAAAAGCTGCAACAGCAACGTATAAACGAACTGGAAACAGAAAAGCAACTGGCTGCTACTGAAGCTGTGTTAAAGGGTGAAGAGCAGGAGAGAAGCCGCCTTGCAAAAGATTTGCATGATGGATTAGGCGGCATGTTATCAGGCATTAAATATGCTTTTCAAACCATGAAGGGAAATCTTGTAATGACACCCGACAATCAGCAGGCATTTGAACGCAGTATGGATATGCTGGACAGCTCCATACAGGAGATGCGCCGTGTGGCGCACAATATGATGCCTGAGGTGTTGGTAAAATTTGGACTGGATACGGCGCTGAAGGATTTTTGCAACGATATTAATCAGAGCGGCGTATTAAAAATAACTTACCAATCCAGCGGACTGGAAGCGGCGGACATTGATCAAACGACTGCGATAACCATTTACCGCATAGTACAGGAACTGGTCAACAATACCATCAAACATGCGGGTGCATCCTCCGCTATTGTACAGGCGGAGCAGCGCGAGGGCAATATAACGCTTACCATAGAGGATGACGGAAAAGGTTTTGATACCGTAATTTTACAGCATTCAAAGGGAATTGGCTGGAGCAATATTCAGAGCAGGGTAGAATTTCTAAAAGGAAAGCTCGATGTAAAATCATCTGAAAACGGAACATCCGTTTTAATTGAACTGAAGGTATAATGACAACGCAAATATTTATTGTAGATGATCACTATATGGTAGTAGAGGGTATACGCTCCCTGCTGCAAAATGAAACCGGCCTGGAGTGGTTGGGGCATGCCATGAACGCCGCATCCTGTATGGCATTTCTGCAGCAAAAGCAATTGCCTGATGTGATATTAATGGATATTAATCTGCCTGATAAAAGTGGTATTGAGCTTTGTAAAGAGGTGAAAGAAAAATATCCCGCCGTATTTATTATAGGGCTAAGCACTTTCAACCAGCAAAGCTTTATTCAGAAAATGATGGAGAATGGCGCAAGCGGCTATATTTTGAAAAACGCTACGCTGGAGGAGCTGGTGGAAGCCATTGAAACCGTGGTAAAAGGAAAAACCTTTTTGAGCAATGAAACTGCGGCTACGCTGCGTAAGCCGGATAATATTGCTGTTCCTGTTATTACATCGCGTGAAAAAGAAGTGCTGAAGCTGGTAGCTGAGGGCATGACGAATAACGAGATAGCGCAGCAATTATTTATAAGTCCTACTACGGTGGAAACACACCGCAAAAGCCTGCTGAACAAATTTGCTGCAAAAAATACCGCTTCGCTTATACGGATGGCGGCACAGATGCAGTTGGTATAATATAAGCCTGGTAAAATTATCCCTTCGTTTGTATTTGGTAAGTTGCCACTAATGATGCTAAGAAATAGCAGGTAAAAGATCGTATTGTACTAATAGCAATACAAAATTCATAATATTAAGGCATTGGATATTGATACTTGCAAATTGAGTGTAATAACATAAATTTATGTGTAAGCGGTGAGCATAAAGCGACATCCTACTAAAATTGAAACTCCTTAACATAGACACTGTATGAAAAAAAATGGACTTTCCTTTTTCTTTATAGTTTTTACATCAATCGCTTTCGGGCAGCAATTCCTTTGGACAACTTTTAAAGATAGTGCCACTAAGTATGTTCCTATAGAAAATGTAACAGAAAAAGTTTTAGAGTTCTATGACCATTATCAATTTTATTTTGACGGTTCTGGCTATAGCAAAGATGGATTTTTTAAGATGTTTGAAGCCTCAAAATCTTTTAAAAATTCTAACGCTTCTCGTTGGAAGGATTTAAAAAACAAAATTTATAAAATTGACAGTTTAACGGTCATTGCATTTAAAAGTAATCTTGGACAGGGTTCAGTCATTTTAGTAATGTGCATCAGTAAAGAAAATGTCAATCTGATTAGTTTCTCTAACAACTATGAACAAGACGCAATTCTTACTTATTCCACTGACAGGGGAAAATTTAGCAAATGGTTTAAGACACTTTTAGATTAAAGCAACGAACAAATGCAGGCTCTAATTTTAATACTTGTTGTAATAGCCGTAGCAATATTTAATCGTTGGCGGTTTGACATACAACGAAAACAAAGGCGTGACTATTACCGCAACGACTATCTAAAATCGGAAGCATGGCAAAGGAACGTTATGTTGTATTGAAGAGAGATAATTGGCGTTGTGTATTTTGTGGTGGTAAAGCGACACAGGTACATCATAAGAGATATGCAAAATACAATATCGGGAAAGAACCAATTGAATGGCTTGTTTCGGTTTGTAAATCTTGCCATGACAAACAACATCAATGACCGAGTGAGAATGCCGAACGCACAACATTGGGTTTTATGCAAGTTGGGCTGACGAACATATCATCAGCTATTTGCAAATCCCGGCTTCAGTTCGGCAGACGAATAACTATCAACTTTTGTACTTAACTTCAACAAAATATTTTCAATCGGCAGCGGTTATCAGCAGACGGAATACAAATTCCCAACCTGCATAAAGCCCTGTCCGTTAGCGGTCATTCATGAGACACATACTATTGATATCACTTTCCTTCTTGACGGCCTGTAAGCATCAAATTGACGAAAGCTCTATTGAATTAAGAGAACATAAGCTAAGTTATATAAAAGGAACAAATACATTGGTTGAGGGAGAAGTTGTTCGCAAGGTTGATGGAGAAATGGTTGAATTGCGGAATTACAAAGACGGTAAAATGATTGGAGATTTTTTTCAATATGGACGTCTGAGACAAGTTTTGTCACATGGCTTTGGTATTGAACTAAAAGATTATGAAAAAACATTAAATGGGGTTGACCTGACAAATTGCATTCTCTCAATTGTTCAGATAAAAAATGACTTTAGCTATGCAACGTTGTACATGGACAACATGAATTTATTCAGCGACAAAGAGAAACTACTTCAATTATCAAAAAGCATATTGACAGACTATGGCGAGAAATATAAGCTTGACCGCCTGTTAATATTTGACGATAAGCATGAATACTCGATTTATGGAAGTGCGATAGCGAATCCAAATTATACTATTGATACCGTTTTGAACACAAAAACTATTAGATTAAATTTTCGTTAGCCTGACAAAACGGCTGCTAACACGTGCATTTGTGTTATGTCGGCGGACGGATAACACCGCTTCACCTATCTATCATCTGTAGCTCCAACAGGACGTTATAAATTGAGCTGTAGAATTAACAATGAATTTTTAATCTTTAATCAGCATTTGTACCCGGTAGACTTTTTTCAAATTTCGCCACAAACACAAATGCTAAACGTTGTAGGTAATAGTAAAATATAAAAAGCGTTGGTTTCCTTCAACTTACTTTTCGGTTTGGTGTCAATTCGTCAACGAAGATTCTCTTCTAATTAAAAACCATAAGTAGTTTGATAATTATGAAAAATGGTCTTGCTTGCTTTTTCTTAATTTCAATGTTCTTTGCAAATTGTAAATTGACAGAAAAGTCTGTAATAGGAAAGTGGGTTTCACATTCAGACACTTTATCTGTGAACCAAGACCATTCATTTGTTTTTGTGTCAAAAATAGGCTCTTATGACACTGCGAGTTTAAAGTATGATACAGTTTCGGACAAAATGGGAAACAAGACAATATATGTTACCAGTAAATACAAAAACCCAGATATTTCATTTAATTATTATACAGGGAGATGGAAAGTTTCAAGAAAACGATTAAATCTCAATTTTGACCAGGACAAAAAAATAGCATTTGGAAACTGCAACGGTCTGTCGAATAGAACAATTTTTTTTTCAAAATACAAGTTAATCAGACCAATGTATTGTAATGTGCCTTCGAACAGGTTTGTGATCTTTGAAAAAATTAGAAAGAAATCTTTACATTAATCAAGGGCAAACTACCTACAAATTAGTTTTGCGTCAATAGGGCGACGAATAAAACCTCATCTTAGTGCTGCTATCAACTGCATATCCGGCTGACCGAACTCCAATGAACAATAAAATATATTATCAACTTTTGTATCTTACACCAGCAGCAGTTTCGGGCTGGATGTTTTGATTCCCCTCAGAGTTTTCACTCCGGCCTTTTGTGCCTGAGCTGAACGCTGCGCGGCATGAGCGTTTTAATTACAACCTTTGATTCTCTGCCTGCCGCAGAGTCCTCCCAGCTTACATTGCCCGGAGGAGAGACTCCGCGGAGAACTCTTGCTCCGCAGGGGCGAAATAACAATCTAAAGCAATTTCAATTACAGCGCCCAAAGGAGATTGCCCGAAAATACTATTACGGGTTACGTTATCCAGAACGAGCAACACTGGGGCAGTAGTTGAATCGTTCTGACGCGAGTGAGAGATCTGCCGGGCTTAGGTGCTGATGCTCATTTTTTGTATTGCTGCCTGGCAGATTGCTTCACCCGCCGCCACAGACCTTTAATTCAAGCTTCATGCGGGCGGGCTCGCAATGACGAAAAGAGTCTTTGTATTTCTCTGTCATCACTAAGTTTTAAGTGTATTACTTCACCATGCCATACCCCGGTACGCCATTAACAGCCAAAGTTCAAATTTCTCAAATTCCTGGAAAATACTTACTTTTGGCGTTAGTAACGTAATGCGGCAGTATGATACTTTCATTTGGCAATTCTGATACAGAACAAATATGGATAGGTAACCGGGTAAAAAAATTGCCAATAGAAATTCAAAATATTGGCAGAAGAAAACTCAGGATGCTTAATAACGCAGTTGATATAGCTGATCTAAGGATTCCACCAGCAAATAGATTAGAAAAGCTGTCCGGAAAACTTAAGGATTTTTACAGTATTCGAATAAATGATCAGTGGAGAATAATATTCAAATGGAAGGCCGGAAACGCTTTTGAAGTTGAAATAATTGACTATCATTAAATTTTACAAAATGGCAAAACTTAAAAATATTCATCCGGGTGAAATCCTTTTAGAAGAATTTCTTATACCTTTTAATATAACTGCTTACAAACTTGCAAAAGATATAGATATCCCTCAAACAAGAGTTTCTGAGATTCTTAAAGGCAACCGCAGAATTACTGCGGATACAGCTTTAAGGCTAAGTAAATACTTTGGCAATTCTGCAAAATTTTGGCTTGGATTACAAGACGACTTTGACATTGAAGAGGAAATATTATCAAAAGGTTCGGCGCTCAAGTCCATTAAAGCATTAAATGCAAAAGTAGCTTAACGGTGTATTGTTGGGTGCTGATGTTCAACTTTTGTACTGCTGCCTGGCAGATTGCTTCACCCGCTGAGCAAACTTGCAGGCTTAACCTATTGCGCCGCAATCCAATGTTTTTCTGTATGGAATAAAAAAAGCAAACTTCTTTTCAGAAATTTGCTTCTTAAAATTTATTGCTACAACTGTTTACTTTTTCAGCTTAGCAATCAGGTTATTATTGATCGCTTCCAAAAATTCTTCAGTATATAAAAAGTGCTCACCATGCTTTACTTTATTGCCGTGTATGCAAACAGCAAGGTCTTTGGTCATCTTACCACTTTCAACGGTTTCAATACATACCTGCTCCAGTGCTTCGCTAAAATCTATTAAAGGCTGGTTGCCATCTAATTTACCACGGAAGGCAAGACCTCTTGTCCATGCGAATATAGAAGCGATAGGGTTGGTAGATGTTGGTTTGCCTGCCTGGTGATCGCGGTAGTGACGGGTAACCGTACCATGTGCTGCTTCTGCTTCCAGCGTTTTTCCGTCAGGCGTTACCAATACAGAGGTCATCAAACCTAAAGAACCAAAACCCTGTGCAACGGTATCGCTTTGTACATCGCCATCATAGTTTTTACAAGCCCAGACAAAATTGCCATTCCATTTTAATGCGCTGGCAACCATGTCGTCAATCAGGCGATGTTCGTAAGTTATACCTGCAGCGTCAAATTGTGTTTTAAACTCTTTTTCATATATATCATGGAAAATATCTTTAAATCTTCCATCGTATTTTTTAAGAATGGTATTTTTTGTAGAAAGGTATAAAGGCCATTTTTTGCTGAGCGCCATATTGAAACAGCTTCTTGCAAAACCTTTAATACTTTCGTCTGTGTTATACATGGCCATTGCAACACCATCGCCTTTAAAGTTGTATACTTCAAAAGTTTGGGGAGCGCCGCCATCTTCGGGCGTAAAGGTCATAGTGAGTTTGCCTTTACCTTTTATTACGGTATCTGTTGCCCTGTATTGATCACCAAACGCGTGACGCCCAACAATAATGGGTGCAGTCCAGTTGGTTACTAATCTGGGTACATTTTTAATTACTATCGGCTCGCGGAAAACAGTTCCGTCAAGAATATTGCGGATGGTACCGTTAGGACTTTTCCACATTTGCTTAAGACTGAACTCTTTTACCCTTGCTTCATCAGGTGTAATAGTTGCACATTTAATACCAACACCATATTGTTTAATGGCATTAGCGGCGTCAATCGTTACCTGGTCGTCGGTTTTATCGCGGTATTCAATACCCAGATCGTAATATTTAATATCTATATCCAGGTAGGGCAGGATCAGCTTGTCTTTAATAAATTTCCAGATGATCCTTGTCATTTCATCTCCATCCAGTTCTACTACCGGATTAGCTACTTTTATTTTTTCTGCCATGCCAGTTTTTTTAAGATTAAAATTATTATTTGGACGTCAAATGTACAGTCTTGTAGTTAAAATGGCAAAAGGATATTAAAAGAGAATTATATATAGATTTCTATTGTTATCAGATTGGCATAAAGTTTTCAATACAAGCTAAAAAAATACAGGCTTATGATTATAAAAATTGAAAATACACCTGACAATATGATTGGCTTTCAGGCATTGGGAGATGTAACTAAAGAAGATTTTGAAATTAAGGTGCTGCCTGAGGTGAAAGCATTAATAGAAAGAACCGGGAAACTGAATTATTTAATGGTGATTGATACGGCTTTGCAGCATTTTACAGCCGGGGCATGGCTGCAGGATGCTTTGCTGGGTATAAAAAACCTCAGTCTCTGGAATCGCGTAGCCATTTTAAGCGACAGTGAGCCGCTCAAAACATTCACTAATATTTTCAGTATCGTGATGCCGGGAGAATTTCGCGGTTTTTCGAAAGACCAGCTGGAAACAGCGGTAGCCTGGGTGTCTGAGGAAAAGCAATAAATTATGAATGGGACTACTTTTTCACACCTCACTTCTGAACAAGCATGCTTTGTATTTTTTGCTTTACTGTTTCAGTGTGAAAAGGCTTTTCAATATAATCATCAGCGCCACACATCAGCGCTGTATTTTTTATATCATTATTACCAGAAATAATTATTACAGGTATATCAGATGTCGCTTTATGATTTTTAAGCGCCTGGCATATATCTCTGCCATCAATACCCTGCATACTCACATCAAGCAAAATCAAATCAGGACGTTCTTCTGAAATCATATTCGCTATATTATGGGCATTATGACTTATCCTTACCCTGAAACCTGATTTCGAAAGCTTCAGTTTAGCCAGCTCCAGCAAATCTTCATCATCGTCTGCAAACAAAATCGACGGATTTGTCAAAGTAGTGTTCGTCATTGTAATTATCTTAACTGTATTCAACCATCTATAGCAGTTCAGCTTTTTCTGTTGCGGTATTTTTTTTATAGATCTCCTCAACGTCTTTCATAAATTTATCAACCTTTTCATCGGCGTATGGTCCAAACGCGTCTGCTAAAGTTCCTTTTGCGCCATCAGTGGTTTCTACGGCATAGAGTATACTGTTGTCGGCCGGATCACTTGCTCCTTCAAACCTGTAGAAATTCACTACCTGTATTTGTTCGGGTGTATAAGTTTTGTTTGTTTTAAGCGATTGTAATCCTTCGTCTGTGGCTTTAAAATCTTCTTCGAATCCTTCACTTAAAAGCTTATTCAGGCATAAAGTCAGCGACTTCATATCTTCTGTTGTTGCATTGCGTATCATAATCTTTAATTAATAGTAATTTAAAAAGGGCTGAACCTTTGTTCTTATCATATCACATGCGTGTTCTTCAATTGCAATTTTTCACGAGATATAATAATTACGGCTCAGCCCGATACATTATGCAGGCTGTGCATCCCGCAACATTTTAATCCTGTCGTGAGAGCTTTTCAATTTATTTTTTTGTTCTTCAATTACATGTCTTACATCCGGCGAAAGCCTGTTATCTGTGTCTGCTTTCAGCGCTTCTTTATAGGTTTTTTGTGCGGCGTCTTCGCCATATTCACAGGATTCCAGGATTGCTTTTCTGTCCTTTCCGGAAAATGTTGCTTTTACATCCATCCAAACCCTGTATAGTTTACCGCTAACAGTAGTACTATCTGTAGGAGTGCCACCTTGCTGGTTTACATACCTGCTTAATTCATTGGCATAGGTCCGGCTTTCAGATGCCAGGCTGTTAAATATAGTGCGTAAATCCTGGTCAACAGCCTCAGTTTCTTTTGCCGCTTTTTCATAACCGGTTGCACGGTCGTTATTAATTTGTATCAGGTCATTTAATACTTCAATATTCTTTTCATTCGTTTTCATAAAATAAATTTCATTGATGATTAAATATGCAATCATTGATTCTGTAAAAGAGAGGAGAAAAACTATGCCAAAGGAGGCTGTTAATGGCTGTTTTGCTTTAATGATGTGGATAACAAAGCCAGGCAGGCTGCTTACGTGTATTATATTCTACAAATTTGTGGTGCAGGATTGCTCAAACCTGCTGAGTATATGAGGGTAAAGTTCTACAGTGAACAAAACAGTTCATCGAAAAAAGTTAGGAGGAAAGCAAATTTAATATTTACTTTGTAATTCAAAGTGCTTTTAAATATTGTATGAAACGTATTGCTCACCATAAAAGGATCATTAGAAACTGGTGCATTTTTTTCATTATATCCCTTGTATTAAGCGGCATAACTGCTTTTGCGGTTGAAACAGGGCTTTCATGGATTATTACATGGTGGCCGGAGCAAAGCATATTGCATGAATGGCTATATAAGAGTTATGAAGCTGTTCGTGCTACCAATATTAATTATCCATTCATAGCGTATGGTTACGACTGGTTGGCTTTCGGTCATATCGTAATTGCCATATTTTTCATTGGTGTTTTAAAAGACCCGGTTCGGAATGTCTGGGTGATCAAAACAGGGTGTATTGCCTGCGTGCTTGTAATACCGCTTGCTTTGATAGCCGGTCACATAAGACAAATCCCGATTTTCTGGAGGTTAATCGATTGTTCTTTCGGTGTAATCGGCATTATTCCACTTACTATTGTATACAGGAATATTTTACTTCTTGAAAAAATTCAACACAATAACAAATAATGTAAGCAGATGGAAAATTTTGTAGACGAGAAATCGGTTGTAAGAAAGATATGGGGAAGGTCGGATACCATTCTCTTCATTTTTGCAGGCGCTGCTGCAGAATTTGCATTAAATAAAGCGGTTGACTGGCTATACTTTACCGGTAAATTACCTGCAGATCCGATAGGCCGGTTGTTTTCTACCGTTGGTTATGCGCGCCAGATCATTTTTGCCAATAAGGATACTGCTCATGCTGCCATAGATAAAATGAATACTATTCATCTGGCGGTAGAAAAGGGGAGGGGCGCTCAAATTCCTGAATGGGCTTACCGAGATGTTTTGTTTATGCTGATTCATTATTCTGTTGCTTCATTTGAATTGCTGGAACGAAAATTAACAGACAGGGAAAAAGAAGAAGTGCTGCAGGTTTTTCTGAAAGTTGGAGAAAGAATGCAGGTAAAGGATTTGCCGGTAAACTATAGCGCATGGCAGCAAATGCATGCAGCGCAATTAGAAGATGATCTTCAAAGAAGCAGGTATACAGATGACCTGTTTAAACAATATAAAAAGCACCTGGGAATTTTTCGCTACTTTGTTTTAAAAGAAGTGCAAAGTTTACTTGCCCCTCACACGGTGAAAAGATTGCTGAGTTTAAACGGTGGTTATGTTGTAAAACTGATATTGCCCCTTTACAGGTTCTGCAGAAAAATACAATGCACCCAACCAATACAGGATTTACTGATGCCTTCTGCATATAAACATCAATTGAAGCAATTAAATTACAATACCGCAACATATGCTGGCAGTATATAGCACATCCCGCCTGTGCAGGAATTGGAGAACAAGCGGTTGAATAATCTTCCCTTTGATTCAGTGCTGATAGTAAAATACAAACACTCTCGCCCGTCTTTTCGAATCCCACCCTTATGAAGATTTAATTAAAAGTATATTGCACAATAGTACCAGTGTTCAACAATAGCACTAATGCTCAACACAGCATCATGGTTTGTCATGTCGAGGCATGAGGCATCTGCATAAGATTGCCATATACGCGAAAATTTGAAATACACTCAACCCCAGCCCATCTATGTAAAATCTTTATTTATCACATACCTTTATCATATAATGAAGCATATGGTAAAAGTTGGTGATTACAATATACTCCCGGTTTCCCGTATCGTTGATCCCGGAGCCTATCTTGATGATGGGGCAGATGGTATTCTGCTTCCCAAAAGGTTTATGCCGCTGGATATAAAAAGAGGTGATGAAATTAAAGTGTTTGTATACCACGATTCTGAAGGAAGACTGATTGCAACCACCCAAAAACCCTTTGGCGTTGTAGGCGATATAGTGCTATTGAAAGTGGTGTCTGAAACGCCGCATGGTGCTTTTATGGACTGGGGGCTGATGAAGGATATTTTTGTTCCTAAATCGCAGCAGCGATCAAGAATGTATAAGGATGAAAGCTATCTGGTGAAAATATATATAGACGAAAAAACGGGTAGGGTAGCAGCCACTGAAAAGATTGATTTCTTTTTAAGCAACGAGAATTTAACCGTGAAACAGAAAGATGAAGTTGACCTGCTGGTATACCGGAAAAGTGATTTAGGATATGTAGTCATCATCAATAATATACATACCGGTGTTATACATTTCAGTGATGTGTTCCGCGATCTTGAACCCGGAGAAAAACTGAAAGGATTTATAAAATTCATTACCCCGGATAATAAAATTGATGTGGTTCCCGGAAAAGCAGGGTATGAAAAAGTGAGTGATGAAACTACAAAGATACTCCGGCTCCTTAATGATAACAATGGTTACCTGCCGTATAATGACAAATCTGATCCCGACGATATTTATGCCTTTTTCGGAATGAGCAAGAAAACATTTAAAATGACATTGGGCAATTTATACAAACAGCGTAAGATCAGTTTTACAACAACGGGTGTAAAGTTGGAGGAAGGTGGAGGGTTGAAGGTGTAAGGTTGAGGGTGAAGGCAAGAGGCATAAGTGTTTGGGGCGTTTGGAAAATCCTGGAGGGATGTTATAATTATAGGAAAAATGTTTATTGATTTTTTGGAAGGTAGACTTCGAAGAGGTGACAAAAACATTGTGATAGTAAAATGAAAATTAAAGTTATAATAACCGGCGCAACCGGAATGGTAGGCGAGGGCGTGTTGCAGGAATGCATCGTTAACCCCGCAGTGGAAAAAATATTACTAATTAACAGGAAACCTGCCGGCTATGCTCATCCCAAAATTGAGGAAATACTACATAGTAATTTCAATGATATTTCTTCTATAGTTGAAAAAACAAAGGGATATGATGCCTGCTATTTTTGTTCAGGTGTTTCTTCTGTAGGCATGAGTGAGGAAAAATATACCAAACTAACTTATGACCTGACATTGAATTTTGCAAAAGCATTGTCGCCTGTTAATCCGCAAATGGTATTTTGTTATGTTTCGGGCGCCGGAACAGACAGCACGGAAAATGGAAGACAAATGTGGGCAAGAGTAAAGGGTAAAGCTGAAAATGATTTAATGAAGCTTCCGTTTAAAGCAGTGTATAATTTTCGTCCTGCATTTATGAAGCCAACAAAAGGCGCGAAAAATATAAAGAGTTTTTATAAAGTCATTAATGTGCTTTTTCCAGTATTCAGGATTTTCAGCCACACTTATTTTTTAACGCTTGAAGAAGTAGGCAGGGCAATGATCAATCTTGCTATGCACGGATATGATAAGCATGTTCTTGAAGTAAAAGATATTTATACGCTTTCAAAGGTATGAGAGAATCCCGGTGTTAGTGATTTTGCTTTTAAAAAACTTTAAGGTAATCTTCATTTTCGAACCTGCAAGAGATTGCTTCTATGTTGAAATGCAAATTTATTTTTTTGCACACGATGGAAATGAATAATTGTATATTCTACAGCTGAATATTATTCTATTTCCGATGTACAATTATTTATTTCTATCGTGGACTATTTACCTGACATTATAAAACATCCTTCTCTAAGCAGATAATGTATTATGATCATTACTGCAATTTTTTGTTAGTATAATAAGTGGCATACGCAAACTTCGCCAAGCAGTCCTTTCGGCTGCAGCAATCTCAATGCGCTTGTATGCCAGCTTTAAGTTTTATATGCAGATATATTATATCCATTAAGAAATTATACCATTTACATAAGGCTGCTGGTTAATCAACACATATCTTATCCTGCTTAATAGTTTCCTGGTCACTTTTATAATTGCTTTCTGACCTTTCATATGGCTTATCTGTTGTTTATAGTACAGTAATAATGCGGGATCTTTTCTCACTGCTACCCACGCACATTCAATCAACATTCGTTTCAATGTTGAGTTTCCCCTTCTACTTAAACCTCCTGTGCGTTCCGTTTCTCCGCTATTGTGGCAATTAGGAACTATACCACAATAACTGCATAATTCATCCAACCCTTTAAACCTGGTTATATCCCCCAACTCTGTTAACAAGATCATTGCTGTAAGTAAGCCTATTGATGGAATCGTCAGTAATAGCGTAACATTGCCATTATAGCGGGGTGATTTCGATAGAATAAGCACTTCTTTATCTACAAGCTTCTTTTGCTTCTCCAGAAACATAAGCTCGGTTACATAAATTTGCATCGCCTTATTACCACTATCTGCCTGGAATTTTAGTTGCTGTAGCCACGCTATAAATTTTTTACTCCACACACCTTTACTATAGGTACCAGGTATTTCTATACCATGTAATTTTAAAAAGGCTTTTATACGGTTCTTACAGCGGGTGCTGTTTTTTATTAATCGTTCACGGTTTCGCAATAATTGCCTGTCAAGCTCCAACTCTATTTCAGGAATATGAATACAATTCAATTCCCCGTTTTTTAAGCCTTTGGCAATCTTTTTACTATCCACGTTATCTGTTTTGCGCAGGTGCTCTTTATTACTGGTTGGCACATCTGCCGGATTAACTACCATACAATTTACTCCTTTCGAAGCAAATGATCGCTGTATCCAGAAGCCGCAAAAACCTGCTTCATACGCAATTTGATAGTTTCCATTTTTATAGTTCTTGTTGAGATAGTTATATAATTGCTCCACATCAGGGGCCTGACTAAAAGATTTTAGTTCAAACTCGTCGCTATAAATATGCACTTTCCAACTCTTATGATGCACATCCATTCCTACATATATGTTTTGACCTGTAAAATCTCGCAGTCTATCTGAAATAGGTTTCATAACTTAAGGTTTTGGTTAAATTTACTAACCTTATAATTCCTTATTTCAAACATAAAAACTTCGCCCGCCGCAAAATACACTCAACTCAAATCTTCATACGGGCAGGCTCGCAAACGGCAGGCGTGTTTACGTCATTTCGACTGAGCAACACGGGGATTTGAGTATAAACACTTTTACGCGAAGGAGAAATCTGCCAAACTTGGGTGCTAATGCTCAACATTTGTACTATGGCCCAACGGATTCCTCTCCCGCCGCAAGAGGCCTTCAATTCAAAGTTCATGAGGCGGGTTCGGAATGACGGCTGCCGGTTTCTTTTATCACTTGCCATAATTAGGTATTTTTCTTATGAGATTAAAACATCATTTTAAAAGCGAAATCTCTGCCTATCAACTCCCTTTTACCCAAAATTGTTTCCGAGTCTTTATCTTTATCCCAATGAAAAAAGAGAAAAGACACTACGATGCCACGCAGTCTTTTATTTACAGAAAATGTTTAATAGAATGGTGGCCGGCGCTTGATTCCAACCGCAGGATCATACATTATAAAAAGGGAGAAACACTTTTTAAAGAAGGTGATACTGTGGAAGGTGTTTTTTTTATGCTGAACGGAGTAGTGAAAGTGCATAAGCACTGGACAGATGATAAAGAACTGATTGTACGATTTGCTGCGGAAGATGATATTTTAGGGCACAGGGGACTCTCTACACATTCAACCACCTACCCTATTACAGCAACCTCGTTATCGGATGTTACGATACTTTTTTTAACGCTTGATTTTTTTCGGGTAACCCTTACCGTAAATACCGGCTTCATGTATGATTTCATGATGTTTTTTGCAGACGAGCTGCTGTTGTCGGAACAAAGAATGCGGAACCTGGCTCATATGCAGGTTAAAGGAAGGGTTGCCAGGGCTTTGCTGGTAATAGAGGATAAGTTCGGGAAAGACCAGGAAGGGTTTATAGGTTTTGCGATTACGCGGCAGGATATAGCGGCATATACAGGCGCTGCTTATGAAACAGTATATAAACTGCTTACCGAATTTACAGAATCAGGTTATATAAAAACGGATGGCAAACGCATCGCTATTCTTAATAACGATGCTTTACTGCAACTGACGAGGTAAAAATAATGCGGGCTTTACGTATTCAAAATCTATAAGGTACCGGGCTGCATCGCGGTGCCAAAAACCTTATAGGTTTAAAAGCGCTTAATCATTTTCAACAATAGCTTTTATTACTCCTGATGCCGGATCAAGCCATTGCTCAAATACATTTCTTACTTCCTCAAATTTCACCCTGTGCGTAATCAATGCAAGCGGATCAATTGCTTTATTACTGATGCATTGAATCACATACTCAAAATCCCGCCTTGCAGCATTACGGCTGCTCATTAATGTGGTTTCCCTTTTATGAAATTCAGGATGACTGAAAATGAGCTCATTTTTTTGTAACCCGATCAATATATACCTGCCGCCGTGCGCAAGGTATTGCAAAGCATTATTAATAGCTGCCTGGCTGCCGGTGGCATCAAAAATTACCGTTGGCATGTCGCCTGAAGTGATATCCTGTAAACGCTGCGTTACATTTTCGGTTGAAGCGTTGATAATATATTCAACATTCAATTGTTCCCTGCAGAATTTCAGCCGGCCTTCATTCATATCAGTAACGATTACCTTAGCCCCGGCAATTTTTGCAAATGCAATCGTACCCAATCCTATTGGTCCGGCGCCTGATACCAAAACAAATTCTCCGGCTTTTATATCTGCACGCCGTACACCATGTGCGCCAATCGCCAGTGGCTCAACCAGTGCAAGCTCATCATAGCTTAATCCTTTACTTTTTAATAGCAGGTCGTTGGGGATAGATATATAATCGGTCATTCCGCCATCAGTATGCACACCAATAACCTGTATTGAAGAACAGCAATTTGTTTTACCGCTGCGGCAGGCGATACATTTTTTGCAACTCAGGTAAGGAATAAAAGTGAGTGATTCTCCGGGAGAAAAGCCTGTGTCATCATTGGAGGTTACAAATTCAGCAGCAAGCTCATGGCCTAAAATTCTTGGGTAATTAAAATAAGGTTGTGTGCCGCGGTAGGCATGCAGATCAGTACCACAAATGCCAATGCGTTTAATTTTTAGCATACTGTATCCCGGTTGTAACCGGGGCTCTTCAATTTGTGTATACTCAAATTCACCAGGTTTTAAACATACCAATGCTTTCATGCCCGCAATATTACACCAAACTATTAAACGAATATAGCGGATGGAAAACACTGGTACAGGACGCATTTCAAATTTTCGCGTGTTGGGCAATCATGTGCAGATGCCTCGTGCCTGCCAATGACACATTAAGCTGCTGGTTGTTTTTCAACGAGTTCCATGTTGTGTTTTTTAGCCAGTTTGGCTAAAAATGATTTTTCTCTTTGTTTGATTTGTTCCTCATATTTTTTTGTTCCCT